>OLQD01001081.1_pt1 | contig 23837 bp, 18 predicted proteins | sample 1672841 | NCBI WGS metagenome assembly OLQD01 (sample SAMEA3136729, study PRJEB25190) | human gut metagenome | biome: human gut; feature: human-associated habitat; material: faeces | place: Austria | collected 2013 | reverse complement strand
CGCGGGGCCTTGGACCAGGTGTACTTGTCGTTGACGATTTCCTCGGCCTCGTTCTTGTAGTAGCCCGGGAACGTCTCGGGGGGAACCGTCACGCCGACCGTGGGATGCAGCGGCTTCTGGTCGCCTGCGTAGTAGGCGTGCACCGTGTCCTCGGTGATGTTCGAACCGTCGAATTGCTCGAGAACAGGTGCGCCGCTGCCCATGCGGACGATGCCCGCGGGGAAGAAGCGGTCGTCGAGCTCGCGAGACGGGCGGTCGAAGACGCCGTAGGCCATGAAGTTGCCGTGCTTGTTGTTGCCGATGGTCACGACATCGTTGAGGTAGACGCTCGCGATGGCGATGGCGTCGGGAATTTCGTGCATGCGGATCTGCACCGTCGCAAAGCGTCCCGGCAGCAGTTTGCCCTGCGTATTGGGATACTTCGCCCGGACGGCCAGCGTGCGGGTGGCGATGTCGACCTTCGATTCGGTGGCGTAAACCGCGGCTTCGAAACGCTCCTGCCGTCCCTCGATGGTGAACGAGAGGCGCGTGCCGGGCTTGATCTGGTTGGCATAGCGTTCGGGAACGAAAAAGTCGATCTTCAGGGGCGAAATCTTCGTGAGCTTGGCCACCACGACGCTGGGCGAGGCGTAGGCGCCTTCGCTGACGTTGCGCAGGCCGATCACGCCGTCGAACGGCGCCCGCAGCTCCGTGAGCGCGATGTTCGACTTCACGATGTCGATGTCGGCGTTGAGCATCGCCAGTTCCGTGCGGGCCTGTTCGTAGGCCTCCTGGCTCACGGCGTCTTTTTTGAGTAGGGCGCTCTGGCGGTAAACGCGGTCTTCGGCCAATTTGAGCTGCGCCTCGTAACGCGAGAGCTGGGCCACGAGCGGCAGGTCGTTGACCTTGGCCAGCAGCTCGCCCTTGCGGACGACGGTGCCCTCCTGGAAGTTGATCGCCACGATTTTGCCCGAGGTTTCGAACGAGAGGTCCACCTCCTCGTCCGGCAGCAGGTTGCCCACCGTGGTGATGCCGTCGGTGAGCCGCTGCGGACGGACGATGCGTCCGTTGACGTTGAGGGTGCTCTGTCTGCGGGGCGCGATCGGCGCTTTGGCGGCGTCATCCGATGCCGGAGCTTTGTCGTTCAATAGATTGTAGAGGCCCAGGATCAGGCAGAATACCACGAGAACGATGGCTGTGATGATCCATTTCTTTTTCTTATTCATTGCGAGAGTCCGGTTTTGCGTAGGGTATTGTATGCAAAGATACGAAAAAGGCGGATGGATGCAAAACCGAATGGGCGTCCGGTTCTGGTGCCCTTTCCGACGAATAAAAGTGTCGTAACGATGCCGAAAATGCCTAAAAAGCGTGTTGACCGTCGGCTTTTGACAGCGAAACGAGCCGGTTGCTGAAATATAGAATTAGAAAACTTTGTCCGATTGTCCGGTTTCGGACGGGTGAAACGGAAAAATTCGGAGGTGAAATAATGCCGGCTTTACGCGTCTCTGCATTTTTCGATCGTCTCGAAGGCCGTGTTCATCGGGATTTTTCGGTTTACGCATTGGTTTAAACAAATTCCCGATTTCGCCGTGAAAACCACAGAAAACAAGATGCGAAAAAACCGCCTGCAAGTTGCAAGCGGCTGTAAACAACAGAGGGAAAAGCATTTGCCTTTCCCTCCTTGTGACACCGACAGGACTCAAACCTGTAACCTTCTGATCCGTAGTCAGATGCTCTATTCAATTAAGCTACGGTGCCGAATTGCGAATGCAAATGTAGGGCAAAAATCCGAAACACGCAAATAATTGCTTAAAAAATTTAGTAAAAAAGATGATCCGGACGACGGGCGTTGCGCCATCGTCCGGATTATCAGTTGTTTAAAAAATGACGCTATTTCATCAATTCCTCCAGCCGGGACTGCAATTGCCTGCCGGGAAGGTTGCGGGCGACGGAAACCGCACCAGGCGGCATATATACATTCCGCGCAACTATGCGGCAGCCGCACAGCTCCGCGGAGGGGTCAAGACCCCTCCCTACAGTACAGACGATTTACGGCAGCCTATTATAACGCCCGCTGCTTATATTTTCCTTAGTATACCCACCAAATATGAACAAAACAAGTGCCCGGCTGCGTTTTGGGGCAGCCGGGCAGTTTTGTACATTATTGAATTTCCAGCGGCTCAAACGCCTCCGCCGGGTCGGCATCGACAGCCTCAAGATTCCTCGTCAGCTGGTCGAGCACCTTATAAAATGTCGCTAAATCGTCTGGGTCTATCCCCTCGTCGGCGCGGCGCTCTACGTCGGCCACAACAGCCCCCACGCGGGCGGCGCGGTCATGGCCTGCGTTGGTCAGCAGGTAGAGGGCATTGTACTTGCCGCTCTCGGCGCGCTTTTCCACCAGGCCGCTGCGCACCAGTTCTGCCAGCACGCGGGAGATCATGGCCTGGTCCAGACCGCACCGTTCTGTCAGCTCCGAGAAGTGCAGGCCCTCCGGCACGGCGGCCAGCCGGCAGAGCACCAGCGTGTGCCCGGCCTTCAGCTCAATGCGGCTCATGCCGCTCGCCTTGATGCGCTGGATGACCTTTTGCAGCCGGGCCAGCGAGATGGACAGCCGGATAAAACGGTCATTCATATCAATCTTCCTTCAGTTCGCCGCGGGAGGCCGCCTTCAGGTAGGCAAAGATGAAGCCGTCCAGGTCGCCGTCCATGACAGCCTGTACGTTGCTGCTCTCGTAGCCGGTGCGGTTGTCCTTGACCAGCGTGTAGGGCATAAAGACGTAGCTGCGGATCTGGTGGCTCCAGGCGATCTCATTCTGCACGCCCTTGATGTCGTCGATCTTGTCCTTGTGCTGCTGCAAAGCGATCTGGTACAGCTTAGCCTTCATCATCTCCATGGCGTACTCGCGGTTCTGCAGCTGGCTGCGCTGGGTCTGGCAGGTCGTCACGATGCCGGTGGGCTTGTGGATCAGGCGGACGGCAGAGGACGTCTTGTTGATGTGCTGGCCGCCTGCGCCGGAGGAGCGGTAGACCTGCATCTCGATGTCGGCGGGGTTGATTTCAATGTTGATGTTGTTGTCCAGCTCGGGCATGACCTCAAGGCTGGAGAAGCTGGTCTGGCGGCGGGCGTTGGCGTCAAACGGGCTGATGCGCACCAGACGGTGGACGCCGTGCTCGCTCTTGAGCATGCCGTAGGCGTTGGGGCCCTTGACCATCATCGACGCGGACTTGATGCCGGCCTCGTCGCCGTCCAGCACGTCGAGCACCTCGACGCTGTAGCCGTGGGCCTCGGCCCAGCGGGTGTACATGCGGTAGAGCATCTCGGCCCAGTCCTGGGCCTCGGTGCCGCCGGTACCGGCGTGGAAGGTCAGGATGGCGTTGTTGTGGTCGTACTCGCCGTTGAGCATCGTCATGAGCTGCAGCTCGTCGATGGACTTCTCGACGCCGTTGACGGCCTCCTCACCCTCGGCGGCCAGGGACGGGTCGTTCTCCTCCTCGATCATGAGCAGCAGCGTCTCGGCCTCCTCATACTGGGTGGACAGCTTGCCGAAGCGCTCGAGCTTGTTCTTGACCTCGCCCATCTCGCTGATGACCTTCTGGCTGCGGGCCTGGTCATCGTAGAAGCCGGGCATCGTCATCTGGTGCTCCAGCTCGGCCAGGCGCTTTTCGCTGGCCTCGATGGACAATGCGTCGCGCAGGTCATCCACGGCGGTCTTCATGCCGCCGAGCTTTGCTTTCAGTTCGTCAATCGTAATCATATATCGTTTCCCTCGTCACACATAAGTTGGCATAAAATTACATAGTACCATTATAAGCGAATTGGCGGGCGTTGTAAAGAGGGGCAGCGGCAGATTCATAATATTTGTGGGGAGGGATTTATCCCTCCCGGGCCGTGTACAGCGGCGCAAACAGCCCAGGTCGTCGAGGACGCCGACCCCTACGGTGTAGGGGCGGATTCCATATCCGCCCGGGGACGCTGTGGCCGCTGCCAGGTCCCGCGGGAGGGACAAATCCCTCCCCTACAGACTTCCCCGCGGGCATCCACCCACGTAAGACCGCGGGCCGGGCATGCCCGGCCCCTACAGAGCGGCTGTTATCGGCCAATTTGTATGCAATCTTGTAAAGTTTTTATGTTTTCTTTGCATTTATCCATTTGATGCGGTATAATGGCCTTATGTTACGGAAAGGATACCACACATGACACGTTACACAGGAAACCATTGCCCTGTCTGTGAACAGGCATTTACCGACGAGGATGACATCGTCGTCTGCCCCGACTGCGGCACGCCCTACCACCGGGCCTGCTGGCAGAAGGTCGGGGCCTGTATGCACAAGTCGGAGCACGCCGCCGGGTTTGAATGGCAGCCCGAGTTCGGTCCCGAGGCCGAAAAAGCCGCACACGAGGCCACCTGCCCGAACTGCGGCACCCACAACCAGCCGGGCGCGGCGCAGTGCAGCCACTGCGGCTGTCCCCTGCCGAAGGACAACGGCCCCCGACCCGACCCGAAGGACGAGGACGCGCAGGTGCCGATCTACGCCCGCGACCCGTCCACCGTGCATAAGCCCGACAACAGCCGCACGACCCCCGGCCCCCGCATCGACACCTACACCGACGACGACAACGGCGGCATCTGCCGCCGCGAGATCGGCCCCGAGGATACCATCGACGGCATCAAGGCCAAGGACTGGGCCGCCTACGTGGGCCGCAGCCCGATGTATTACCTGATGCAGTTCTTCCGCATGAGCATCACGAAGCAGAAGGTCGCAGTCTGCCTGTCGGCATTCCTGTTCGGGCCTGCCTATCTGCTTTACCGCAAGATGTGGAAGGAGGGTCTGCTGACAGCCCTGCTGTCCATCGCTTTGAGTGTGCCGTCGCTCATCGCCATTGTGGCGACCTTCAACCCGTCACTGTTCGGCAGTATGCCGCTGCATTGGGTGCCCGTGGCCGCCGACGTCTGTGCCATTGCGGACTGGATCGTCAGGATTTTGCTGGGGCTTTTCTCGGTCTGGCTGTACCGCAACACCTCAAAGAAAAATATTGATAAAATCTACAGCGAATACCCCGAGGGCGACGCCCGCACCGATGCCCTGCTGCAAAAGGGCGGCACCAGCATCTGGGCGGCGCTGCTCTACTTTGGCATCGTGCTGCTGCTCTCCTCGCTGGTCATCAATCTGGCCGGGCCGGGCTTTGTTCAGTACGCCATGGCCATGGCCGGGTATTAAGGCAACACCGCACACTTCCCGCCTGACGGCTTAAGCACCGCTCCGGCGGCTGCGGCACTTAGAATTATGCGGTATTGCCTTAAGTTGCTACCACACCCCGACGCAGGGTGTTTAATTTAGGAGGAAACTATGAAAACTGCACTGGTGATTATGGCCGCCGGTATCGGCTCCCGCTTCGGCGGCGGCATCAAACAGCTGGCTGCCGTCGGTCCCAACGGCGAGATCATCATGGACTATTCCATTCATGACGCCATCGAGGCCGGTTTTGACAAGATCGTCTTTATCATCCGCCACGACATCGAGGAGGCGTTTAAAGAGGCCATCGGTGACCGCATTGAGAAGATCTGCGCCGGGCTGGGCGTTGAGATCGACTATGCGTTCCAGGCACTCGAGAACGTGCCGGAGGGCTTCTCCGTGCCTGAGGGCCGCTCCAAGCCCTGGGGCACCGGCCAGGCCGTGCTGGCCTGCAAGGGCATTATTAAGGAGCCGTTCGCCGTCATCAACGCCGACGACTACTACGGCAAGGAGGCGTTCGTCCGGCTGCACGACTTCCTGCAGGGCTACACGCCCGACAAGCCGGGCGACCTTGCCATGGCGGGCTTTGTGCTGAAAAACACCCTGAGCGACAACGGCGCGGTCACCCGCGGCATCTGCCAGATGAACGACGCCCACTACCTGACCGGCGTGCTGGAGACCGGCGGCATTGAAAAGACCGCCGACGGCGCAGCCGCAGGCGGCAAAAGCATCGACATCGACAGCCTTGTTTCGATGAACATGTGGGCGCTGACCCCCGAGTTCGTGGATCTGCTGGAATCCGGCTTTGTGGAGTTCTTCGAGAAGGCCGCCCCCGCCAACCCGCTGAAGGCCGAGTACCTGCTGCCCATCTACATTGATGAACTGCTGCACGCCGACAAGGTCAGCGTCAAGGTGCTGCCCACCCACGACAAGTGGTTCGGTGTCACCTACGCCGAGGACAAGCAGACCGTCATTGACAGCTTTGCCCGGCTCGTCGCCGACGGCGTGTACAAGAAGGATCTGTTCAGCGATCTGAAGAAGTAAAACAGCCAAAAACGCCCCGCTGCGGCAGGTCCTGACGGACAGCACAGCGGGGCTTCGCTTTTGGTTGAAAATTGCAAAAGACTGGCACACAACGCTATGGAAAGCGGAGGCAAAACGCGGTATGGTTACTATAACAGAAGCAGAATCACACCGCATACACCGTTACAGGAGGGCAATCATGGCAAAGAATGAATTTGACATCACATCCCTGACCCCGGAGCAGCGCGACGCACGCCTGGCGCTGGACGTGGAGCGTCTGCTGCGCTTTGGCCGCAAGCACAAGCTCATCAAAGATCTGGACATTCTGGTGGCGCGCAACACCCTGCTGGATCTGCTGGCCCTGGCCGCCCCCAGCGAGGCCAAGCCCCCGAAGGAGGACGCCGAGACCCCCGCTGCCCTGCTGGACGAGATGGTCGAGCTGGCCGCGCAGAAGGAGCTGTTCGACGGCACGGTCAACCAGTACCGCATCAACTTTGAGACCCGCCTGATGGGCGCCCTGATGCCCCGCGAGAGCGAGGTCTGCAAGAAGTTCCGCAAGCTCTACGTCAAGCAGGGCGCCAAGGCCGCTACCGACTGGTTCTATCAGCTCTGCGTCGACACGAACTACATCCGCACCGCGCAGATCGCCAAGAACATCCAGTGGAACACCGCCACCCCCTACGGCGAGCTGGAGATCACCATCAACCTGACGAAGCCCGAGAAGGACCCCAAGACGATTGCCCTCGAGCGCCTGCAGCCCAAATCCGGCTACCCCGCCTGCATGCTCTGCAAGGAGAACATCGGCTACGCGGGCCGCATCAACTTCCCGGCGCGCCAGACCCACCGCATTGTACCCATCACGCTGGCGGGTGAGCAGTTCTATCTGCAGTACAGCCCCTACGCCTACTTCCATGAGCACTGCATCATGCTGCACGAGCAGCACAAGCCGATGGAGATGAACAAACAGACGCTGGCGGAAATTTTCGACTTCGTCGGACAGTTCCCCCACTACACCTGCGGCTCCAACGCCGATCTGCCCATCGTCGGCGGCAGCATCCTGAGCCACAGCCACTTCCAGGGCGGGCGGTATGTTTTCCCGATGCAGAAGGCTGACATCGCCGTGCCGATGACCGACATCCGCTACCCCGGCGTCAAGGCGGGCATCCTGAACTGGCCTGTCTCTGCCGTGCGTCTGGTGGGCCGCAGCAGCCAGCAGATGCAGAATGTTGCCAACAACATCCTGTCCGCCTGGCGCAGCTACACCGACGAGAGCGTCGGCATCCTGGCCGAGACCGACGGCACGCCCCACAACACCGTGACGCCGATCCTGCACTACGACGAGACCGAGGGCTACATCCTTGACTTGGCCCTGCGCAACAACCGCACGAGCGAGGAGTACCCCGACGGCATCTTCCACCCGCACAGGGAATACCACAACATTAAAAAGGAAAACATCGGCCTGATCGAGGTCATGGGTCTGGCCATCCTGCCCGCCCGCCTGAAGGATCAGGGCGCGCAGATCGCGGAAATTCTGGCCGGGCAGCGCCCGAACACCAGCCGCGAGGCGGGCGACACGCTGGCCGTCCATGCCGACTGGATCGACGAGCTGATTGCAAAGTACGGCACCCACATGAAGCCGCAGGACGCCAACAAGGCCGTCAAGGCCGAGATCGGCACCGTGTTCAGCCATGTTTTGGAGAATGCCGGTGTCTTTAAGCAGGACGCTCAGGGTCAGGCCGCGTTTGTGCGGTTTATGCAGAGCGTAGGGTTTAAGAAAGTGTAAAATCGCATAAGAAACAGGGACATCGACCCGCAAGGGCCGGTGTCCCTGTTTTTGCTGCCTTGTAGGGGCCGGGCATGCCCGGCCCCTACCGCGCTTCGTTCTCCGGATACCCGCACTCCCACAGCACGCCCCAATCCAGCTCCTCATCTATCCCGGCTTCATACCGTGCCAGATTTACATCAATGACCCGCTGCTTCACATTCACGCAGCAGAGCAGTGTAAAGCTGACTGCTGCCGCAAAAATCGCGAGCTTCGCCGCTGGGATCGGCTTGAACACCCGCACCAGCGCCAGCACCGCACAGACGGCCAGCACAAACAGGCACCATGCCGCCGTGAACCGCCGGGGCGTCAGGGCGCAAAGCGTCACATAGACAGCCAGCTTGCCCGCTGCCAGCGCAGCAAAAGCCACGCCGAACCCGCAGAACACGGCGGCCAACGCTTTGGGCAGCGGCGCACGGCCAAAGAACTGTATGCCCGCCAGCACCGCAAAATTGAGCAGCAGGATTTTCAGCAGCTCCCAAAAGCCGTTCACCGCAAAAGCGGCGGTGTCCGGTGCGTCCAGCCCCAGCGGCGCAGCGGCGAGCCACTCCCCTGCCTGCACGGCATAGAACAACGCATAGACGCCGCACAGCGCCATTACAGCCGCCACCGCCGTGGTGCGCGGCACAATACGGCAGTTTTCCAGCACAGCGGCACACTGCTGCGCCGTGGTGGGCGGGGCTTTGCGGCGCAGGGAGCCGCCCACCAGCCCGTACAGCCACGCCCCCACCGGGAGTGAGTGCAGGATATACATCAGCTGGTCAATGAATCTCACATTGTTCAGCAGCCTGCCCCACCAGTCGGACACCTGCTGCCCCAGTGCGGCAAAGTTGGCATCGGCTGCTGCCAGCAGCCCCCATGCCACACCGCACAGCGCCAGCGTCACCGCTGCGGTAACGATGAGGCGCAGAACTTTTCGTATCCCCGTGCGGTCCTGCAGATGGGTGCGCAGCGCAGCAAAGACGGTACGCGCCCGCAGGAAGAAATTCCCGAACGGCAGGAGGACAAATCCGGCCAGCGCGTCCAGCGGGGCCAGGCTGCCGCTCTGCCCCTGCGCCAGCATCCCGCACCGTGCCAGCACATACCAGACGGCGAACAGATGCCATGCCGGCCACTGCCAGTCTCCCAGCGGCCCCGGCTGGTAGCCGTACAGCGGATACGCCGCAGCCAGCGCCATCCAGCATGCGGCCCAGAGCGGCGTCTCCTTGGCGGCGGTGCGGTGCGCGGCGCGGGCGGCACAGTCCACATACACAATGAACAGCGCCGCAAAAACCGGCATTCCCCAATCCGGATATGACTGCGGAAACATCACTCCGCGCAGATAAAAATACGCCAGCGGGTACATTAAAACAGCATACAGCATACCATCACCTCAACGTAGGGGCCGGACAAGTCCGGCCCGGCAGTGTAAAATAAACGTTTGCCTGCGGGAAGGCCGCGGGCCGGGCATGCCCGGCCCCTACCGATTCTCGTCCGGCACAAACTCCAGAATATCCCCCGGCTGGCAGTCCAGCGCCCGGCAGAGAGCCTCCAGCGTCGAAAACCGCACAGCCTTGGCCTTGTTATTTTTCAGGATGGACAGATTTGCCGGCGTGATGCCGATCTCCTCGGCCAACTCGCCCGCGCCTTTGTGGCGGCGCGCCATCATCACATCCAGATTGACCACAATGGGCATCGTGCCGCCTCCTTAAATCGTGTAGTCAAGCTCGTCCTTCATGTGGACGGCCTGGGCAAAGGCGTTTTTCAGCACCCGGACAATGAGCGCCATGAACGCCGCGGCCACGCCCAGAAACGCAAACGGCAGATAGATGTACGCCGCGGCCAGGCAGACCACCGCCGCCCCCGCACAACACCAGCTGATGCGCCGCAGGGCCGTCACGTTGGCGGGCACAAAGACCGCGCCCGCCTCGATGCGGCGCAGGAATTTGTACAGACTGACCAGCATGACGAATGCCAGCACCGCGCAGACGTACCCCATGCCCAGCAGCACCGGGCCGCTGGCGGGCGGCAGGGCGTGGGCGGATACCATCCAACGGGTCAGCCACGGGCCGCTTACCGTCATGATGCCGCAGCCCGCTATTGTCCCCGCCACAACGACGCGGGTCAGAATGATGCTTTTCTGGTCGCTCCAGGTAAATTTCATTTGTATACCTCCTGATTGCGTGCCCGAACGGTTTCGGATCGCCGCAAGGTTCTCCCCCATGGTTCGTGACGCTTGCAGTATACCACACCGCATATCGTTTTGCAAGCATTTTTTATCGTTTTTCGATAATTTTGTAAAGTCTGATGGAAACATTTGCACCGCGCCGCAAAATGGTGTATCATAGCAGTGTATAGCATCAAGTTTAAGAGGTGTACCGCATGAAATTACCTGTCCTGCTGGCCGCCGCGGCGCTGACTGTCTGCCTGACCGGGTGCAGCCATACCCAGACGGACGCCACACCATCCGCCACTTCCGAGACTGCCGAAGCCGCCGCCACAGCGGCGCCCGCGGCCACGCCTGCCACATCGGCAGAGCCTGTCTGTGCCGAGGTCGGCACCATCCTGCCCGAGACCGCCGACGCAGGCCGCAGCTATGTTGATGAGACGCTTTTCATCGGTGATTCAAACACGGCACGCTACCTGCTGTACGCCAACGAGACCGGCACGGCATTCACAAGCCTGAACAACAACATCGGTGTTGTCAGCATGGGCGTGGGGTCGATCACCTCCCTGAAATGCGAAAAGTTCAAGGGCTCATCCGCGATGTACACCGTACCGGACGCTGTGGCCATGCTCAAGCCCAAGCGCATCATCATCTGCTACGGCACCAACAACCTGTCCGGCTCGTCGACGGACGCGACGAACTACATAAAGACCTATCTGCAAGGGTTGCAGGCCATCCAGACCGCGTGGCCCTACTGTGACATCATCGTCAGCGCCATCCCGCCGCTGGACAAACAGCGCGAGAACACGAACCTGACGATGACCCAGGTCGATGCCTACAACGCCGCGCTTGTGCAGATGTGCGAGGAAAACGGCTTTAAGTTTTTGAACAGCGCCGAGGTCCTGCGCGACGATGCCACAGGCTGGGCCAAAAAGGACTACACGCTGTCCGACGGCGTGCATCTCTCGAAGGAGGCCGTTACCGCGTATTTTACCTACGTGCGCACCCATGCTTATGCCGCCGAGGACCGCCGCCCGCAGCCGCTGGGCACGATCCCGACGCCGGACGGTGTGCCCGCGAACCTTATCAACAAGGACCCCATCGCCGTGCGCGGCGCGAAGGTCCCGCTGGAATTTGTTGCTGCAAGCGGCGGCAAGCTGTCCGGCACAACGAGCCAGCTCGTCAAAAAGGGCGGCACAGCGGCAGCTGTGACTGCAGTGCCTGACGAGGGCTTTGTCTTTGCGGGCTGGACGGCCAGCTCCGGCGGCAGCTACAGCAGCGCGACGATCAGCTTCACGATGCCCCAGAACGCCGATGCGGGCGGCGTCGTGCTGACAGCCAATTTCAAGGCTGACGCCCATGAGCACGAGTATGTTGAGGTCGAGGATACGCGGGTGAACCCGACCTGCACCAACAACGGCTCGGCCAGGTACAAGTGCACGATCTGCGGCGAAGTCATCGAGAAGGAGCTGCCCGCACTCGGCCACGACTGGGATGGTGGGGTCGTCAGCAACGGCGTCATCACCTTTGCCTGCCGCCGTGAGGGCTGCGGCGAGACCCGCACCGAGGCCGTGCAGGCGACCCCGACGCCGTCGCCCTCGCCGGTACCGACGCCGACAGCCACGCCCGAGCAGCACGTCCACAATTTCCAGCTCGTCAGCGATACCGCGACCTGCGCCGCAGACGGCGTAAAGACCTACCAGTGCAGCTGCGGTGAGCAGATGACCGAGCCATCCCCCGCCACCGGCAACCACAGCTGGCAGCTGACAGGCCACACCGACCCGCAGGTCGGCGCGGACGGCAGCAATGTTTACACCTGCTCGGTCTGCGGTCAGACGATGACCGAGACCCTCCCGGCCCTGCCGGCGCCCGACCCGGAGCCGGAGCCTGCACCCGAGCCTACTGTGCCGGAGGAGCCGGCCCCCGCCGCGGAGCCGACCGGCAACCCGGAAATTACCGAATAAGCCACACCTGCCGCGGGCGGATATAGAATCCGCCCCTACGGGGAATGTCGATTTCAACGTAGGGGCGCATTCTATATGCGCCCGCAGGCAGGCGTTTTCCGTAAGGCTGCGGGCCGGGCATGCCCGGCCCCTACCGCGATATTTCCCATGCAAAAATCATCAAACGAAAGAGGTACCCATGTCCGAAACCACTACTCCGCAGCGCCCCAAAAACAGCACCCTGATCCGCCGTTTTCTGCCGTATATGGCCAAGTACCGCGGCGTACTGGCCTTTGATTTGTTCTGCGCCGCGCTGACGACGCTCTGCGACATCGCCCTGCCCTCGATCATGCGCACACTGACGAACACCGTCTCCGCCGCCGCGCTGACCGTAGACACCGTGCTGCGGCTGGCTGCGCTCTACTTTGTGCTGCGCATCATCGACGGCGCGGCAAGCTACTTTATGTCCGGCATCGGGCACATCATGGGCGTACACATCGAGACCGACATGCGCCGCGACGCCTTTGACCACCTGCTGCGGCTCGACCACACCTACTACAACAACACGAAGGTCGGCCAGATCATGGGCCGCATCACCAACGACCTGTTCGATGTGACCGAGTTTGCCCACCACTGCCCGGAGGAGTTCTTCATTGCAGGAATAAAGATCGCAGCATCGTTTGTTATCCTCTGCCAAGCCAGCGTGCCGCTGACGCTCGTCGTCTTTGCCTGCGTACCGCTGATGGGCGTGGTCTCGGTCAAGCTCAACCGCAAGCTGCGGGAGCGGTTCCGCCAGCAGCGCTTTCAGATCGGTGAGCTGAACGCCACGATCGAGGACAGCCTGCTGGGGCAGCGCGTCGTCAAGGCGTTTGCCGCCGAGGACATGGAGCGCGAGAAGTTCGCGCAGGGCAACCGGGATTTTGAACAGATCAAGACCTTAAGCTACCACGCCATGGCGGCGTTCAACACGTCCACGCGCCTTTTTGACGGTCTGATGTACTTTGTTGTCATTCTGGCGGGCGGATTGTCCCTTGTGTACGGGGCCATCAGCGCGGGCGACCTTGTCGCGTATGTGCTGTATGTCTCGACGCTGATCGCGACCATCCGCCGTATCGTCGAATTTGCCGAGCAGTTCCAGCGCGGCATGACCGGCATCGAGCGCTTTGCCGAGATCATGGATACGCCCGTCACCATCGCCGATGCCCCCGACGCGAAGCCGCTGGTCGTGAAGGACGGCGGCATCGACTTTGACGACGTCAGCTTTGAGTACCCCGACGACCACAACAAGGTCCTGCGCCACGTTGATCTGCATATCCGCCCGGGCGAGAATGTCGCGCTCGTCGGGCCTTCCGGCGGCGGCAAGACGACGCTGTGCAACCTGATTCCCCGTTTCTATGATGTGACGGGCGGCAAGATCCTGATTGACGGCCAGGACGTGCGCGGCGTGACGCTGCACAGCCTGCGCGGGGCCATCGGCGTCGTGCAGCAGGACGTTTACCTGTTCAGCGGCACGGTGGCGGAGAACATCGCCTATGGCCGCCCCGGCGCGACCCGTGCCGAAATTGAGGAGGCTGCCCGCCTGGCCGGAGCCGATGCCTTTGTCCGCGCTTTGAAGGACGGCTACGACACCTACGTCGGTGAGCGCGGCGTCAAGCTGTCCGGCGGGCAGAAGCAGCGTTTGGCGATTGCCCGCGTCTTTTTGAAGAACCCCCGCATCCTGCTGCTGGACGAGGCCACAAGTGCCCTGGACAACGAGAGCGAGATTTTGGTGGGCCAGAGCCTTGACAAGCTGGCAAAGGGCCGCACGACCCTGACGATTGCCCACCGCCTGACGACGATCAAAAATGCGGACCGCATTCTGGTGCTGGGCCGCGACGGCATCGAGGAGGAGGGCAGCCACGACAAGCTGCTGGCGAAGCAGGGCGTATATTACCGGCTGTGGAACGGACTGGTGAGCGGGGAAACGCTGTAACCCGCGCCAAAGGCTTCTCCCCGGGGGGAGAAGCTGTCCGCGAAGCGGACTGATGCGGGGAGAGTCTGCCGTACCTTCCCGTTCACGGGATACCCCCGCAAGCCTCCCCCCTCATCCGACCTCGGACGGGGCCTCGGCCACCTTCCCCCTAGGGGGAAGGCTTTTTTATTTGTTTCATCATCCTCCTCATATTCAGCCCGCAGGTCATCAGATTCGACACGGCCATGACCCCCAGGAACCCCATCATGCCGTACTGCGGCACGACAAGCCAAATCGCCGCAATGCGGAACACCGAGTCAAACAGCGAATATCGGAATGTTGCAAGCTGCTCCCCCAGACCCTTTAACACGCCGTCCACCATACTCTCCAGATACATGAACGGCGCGACGAAGCCCAAAAGCTGCACATACCGCCCAACCTTGGCATCCCGGTAGATGAACCCGGCCAGCGGCGCACCGAGCAGCACAAACCCGACCCCCGCCGCCAGCGAGAATGCGCCGGTCATGCGCAGCATCGTAAAAATCAGGCGGCGCATGGCGGCGGTGTCGCCCTTTGTGTGGGCGCGGGTGATCTCGGGCATCAGCAGGCCGGACAGCGCCCCCAGCACCGAAAACGGGAAAAACAGCAGCGGCAGCGCCATACCCTTTAAGCTGCCGTACTGGGCCACGGCCTCGGCGCGGCTGCCCGTGTAAATCGCCAGCGTGTAGGGGATCAGGCTGCTTTCCGCCGCCTGCAGGGCGCTGGCCAGCAGACGGCTGCCCTCGACGGGCCACAGGATGTCGTACAGCTCTTTGCGGGTGTAGGGGTGCAGCGGCGCACCGGGCCGTGGTGCAAATTCCGGCGTGCGTGCGGCAAAAGCCAGCATAATGCCGCAGGAGACGCTCTCGCTGACCGTGTTGCCCAGCAGCACGGCGGCGCAGCCGTAGCCCGCGCCCCACTGCGCCAGCACCCGCAGACCCGCCGCGGCGACGGCCATCCGCACCAGCTGTTCGATGAGCTGCGCCGTGATGTTCGGCTGCACCCGCCGCGCGGCCAAAAAGCACCCACGCACCGCGCCCGACACGGCCATAAACGGCAGACTGGGGGCCAAAATCAGCAGCGCGGTCTCGGCCCGGACGTCGTGCAGCAGATACCGCGCGCACGGCCCGGCCAATACGCTTTGGGCCAGCATGGCTGCCGTGCCGAAGCCCAGCGCCGTGATGCACAGCCCGCGCAGGGTCTCGGCCATGCCGCTGCCGCGGGCCAGGCTCTGCGCCGCCAGCCGCGCCGACGCCACATTAACGCCCGCCGTGGCGAACGAGACAAACACCATGTACAGCGCCAGAATCAGCTGGTAAAGACCCATGCCCTCGCTGCCCAGATACGCCGCCAGCACGACCCGGAACCCCATGCCCAGCGCCCGCAGCACCAGCCCCGACCCGGTGAGCAGCGCCGCATTGTGTAGGTACGTTCTGCGTTTGCTCATACGCCGCCCCCTTCCCCTGCTGATGGGTATGCGGAAGGCGCGGCGGGTATGACAATGTGCAAATTCTATGCTGAACCGCTCTTAAATTACACAGTGCCTTGCATTATGGCGCGAATTTTGGTACACTGTTACAAGAGCATTTTTAAAGGAGCATTTACAAATGAGCGAAACATGTACCCATGATTGCAGCAGCTGCAAGTCCAACTGCGATCACCGCGCGCCGCAGCATGAGCCGCCGCACGCAAGAAGCCGTATCCAAAAAGTCATCGGCGTCGTTTCCGGCAAGGGTGGCGTCGGCAAAAGCATGACCAGCGCCATGCTGGCTGTCTCGATGCGCCGCCTTGGCTTTAAGGCCGGCGTGCTGGACGCCGACATCACCGGCCCGTCCATCCCCCGCCTGTTCGGCGTGAAGGGCCCGGCCACCGGTGACGGCGAGAGCATCAACCCGGTTTCCAGCCGTACCGGCGTGGAAATCATGAGCATCAACCTGCTGCTCGACGACCCCGAGGCCCCCGTTGTCTGGCGCGGCCCCGTCATTGCGGGCGCGGTCAAGCAGTTCTGGCAGGAGGTCGTGTGGGACGTTGATTTCCTGTTCGTTGACATGCCCCCGGGCACCGGCGACGTGCCGCTGACCGTGTTCCAGACGCTGCCGGTGGACGGCATCGTCATCGTGTCCAGCCCGCAGGAGCTGGTCGGCATGATCGTCGGCAAGGCCGTCCAGATGGCCCAGATGATGCATGTGCCCATCCTCGGCCTGGTCGAGAACATGAGCTACGCCGTCTGCCCCGACTGCGGCAAGCACATCAACGTCTTTGGCGACAGCCATGTGGACGAGATCGCCGACAAATACAAGCTGCCGGTGCTGGCGAAGATGCCCATCGACCCCGAGCTGGCCAAGGAGGCCGATGCGGGCATGATCGAGATGTTCGCGGGCGACTATCTGGACAATGCGGCCCAGACCGTGGCAAAGCTGCTGAAAAAGTAAAGCGCTGCATCGACATTTTAAGTTTTGAGGAGGTTACTTATGAAAAAGTTCTTTGAGGAATTCAAAGCCTTTGCCCTGAAGGGCAACATGATGGACATGGCCATCGGTGTTATCATCGGCGGTGCGTTCTCCACGCTGGTCACCTCCCTGACCGACAACCTCATCAGCCCGATTTTGGGTATTCTGGGCAAGGTCAACTTTGACGCCATGATGTGGGATGTCTTTGGCGACGGCAAGCTGGTCTTTAAGTACGGCGCGTTCATCACCGCCGTCATCAACTTCCTGATCATGGCGTTCGTGCTGTTCTGCATCGTCAAGGCCATGAACAAGCTGATGGAGATGGGCAAGCATGAGGAGCCCGCGGCGGAGGAGCCTGCTGCCCCCGCCGCCCCCACGCAGGAGGAGCTGCTGGCCGAGATTCTGGTCGAGCTGAAAAAGCAGAACGGCGAGAAAACGGCGTAACGTTTTTTAGCATGCAAAATGACCGCGCAGGGCGAGGAGCCTTGCGCGGTTTTTGTTTGGGCGGCAGCGGCACACGGCGCGGGAGGGATGAATCCCTCCCATGCGGGTCAATCGTAAACGGGCGGTTCCGGGAGGCCGCGGGCCGGGCATGCCCGGCCCCTACAGCGCGGCGTACCTTGTAGGGGGGCGGCGTCCCCGACGCCCCGCATGGCGGCACACGCTTTCCGGGGATTGTAGGGCGGCCTGCCCACAGGCCGCCGCGGAGGTTTTCGTCGGCGGAAAGCTGCCGGGTCGTCGAGGACGCCGACCCCTACAGAATAAACCATGTAAGAGGCTGCACCAGCAGGTGCACGGGAGGGATGAATTCCTCCCCTACAAATTGAAGATTAAAGCGATACAGCGGCGAAGTTGCGGGCCGGGCATGCCCGGCCCCTACAGCTCAACCTTTACTCCAGCTCAAAATCCCCAACTACCAGCAGCTCCAGGCTTGCGTCCGGGTCGGCAACAAGCCGCTTGGACTGGTTCAGAATGGCCTTTTCCAGCGTGTTGCGGGCCATGCGTCCGTTGCCGTTCGTGGCGGCGTCCTCGGCCTGCTTGCGGTCAAAGTAGGTGACCAGCGGCAGCTCACAGGCTGCGTCCAGCGTGTAGCCCTTGGATCTTGCAATCGAGCACAGAATCTTATACAGCTCCGCGCCCGTGTAGTCCGGGAACTCGATCTGATTCGGGAAACGGCTGGCCAGGCCGGAGTTCGCGCTCAAAAACAGCTGCATCTCCTTCGTGTAGCCCGCCAGAATCACGACGAGGTCGTCGCGGTGGTCCTCGATCCCCTTGACAAGCGTGTCAATTGCCTCAAGGCCGAAGCTGTCCTCACCGCCGCGGTAGAGGGCATAGGCCTCGTCAATGAACAGCACGCCGCCCAGCGCGCTCTGGATGACCGAGTTCGTCAGCGGGGCGGTGTGGCCGACATAGCGGCCCACCAGATCGGCGCGGGTGACCTCCACGAGCTGGCCGCCGCGCAGTGCGCCGATGGCCTTCAGGTACTTGGCCAGTATGCGGGCAATCGTCGTCTTGCCGGTGCCGGGGTTGCCGGTAAAGATCATGTGCATGTTGACCTCGGCGACCTTCAGGCCCTGGGCCTTGCGGCGCTGCTGGGCCTGCACGTTTTTGGCGATGTCACGCACATAGCTCTTGATTTCATCCAGACCGATGATGCCGTCCAGCTCAGCCTCCACCGCGTCCACATCGCCGCGGTACTGCTGGGGCAGCAGCGCCAGCAGGTCAAAGGAGTCGCCGCCGTTCACGGCCATGCACAGTCTGCCGTTCTCCGCCGTCAGCGCGGCGGGCGTACCGTCGGCGGGCGTCTCGTCGGCATCCAGCACGTACTCGGCAATCGCGCGGTAGACTGTCTCGCAGTAGTCGCGCATAGCCTGCATACCGCTGGTCTTACCGTACTGCGACGCCAGCAGGTCGCGCACATCTGCGCCCATGGTCAGCGCCAGCCCGCACTGCCTGCGGGTGCGCTGGGCCAGATAATTCAGCTCCCTCGCGGCCACGGCGGCCAGCGCCTCGGGGGTAAACACCTCGGTGCGGCAGATGTCGCCCGCAACGGCGTCCACAAACTTTGCCCCAAAGTGGTCGGCCAGTGCGGTCTCGCCCTTGTTGGAGTAGAACACAAAATACTTGCCGCCGGCCTGCAGCTCGCCGATGGCACCGGGGGCCAGCGCCGTGCCGACATCCACGAGGATGCCGCGCTGCAAAACGTACCGGCTCGACAATGCCAGCGTACCGTCCATCGCCAGCGTCGCCAGCATATTCAGGTAGTTGGCGGCACAGCTCTCGTAATGCTCAAAGGTCAGCACCTCGGCGTCGGACTGCAGCGCCGCGTAAAGGTCCTGCAAAAACAGCTTCTCCTGCGCGGGGCCGGGGTAGAGCGCCAGATCCAGCGTCTCCACGGCGGCGCTGTTCAGCACACCGCGGGCGGCCAGCTCGTCCACCACGCATTGCAGCGCATAGTGGCGGCCCGTACCGTTAGGGCCGCAGAGCAGCATCACGCTGCGGGCGTGGGCGGTGTCGTCCGCCGTGCCCAGCACAAACGGGCGGCGGAACGCCTTGACCAGCGCCGAGACAAAGGCATCCTGCCCCAGCACCTGGGCCTTGATCTTTTCGGTCACTCCGGCAAAATCCGCCTTGGCGGGCACAGCCGGGGCAGGGGAGGGCGCAGCCACGGTGCCGCCCAGCAGACCGTCCTGCTTGAGCGACTTCGTCAGCTCGCTGCTCATCCTGCGCACGCTCTCCGCCGTGGCGGCCCCTGCCTTCTGCACGGCGTTCAGTGCGCTGCCCGCGGCAGTCTGGCGCTTCTGGGCCTCGGTCAGGGCGTCCAGCTGGGCCTGCATCTGCTGCACGGCGTCGTTGGCGTCCTCAGCCTGCTTCGGGGTCGCGGCGTACTTGCCGCCGCCCATCAGGCCGCGGACCCAGGCATCGTATTGGTCTTCCAGGCTCATCGTTTATCCTCGGTTTCCGGGCCGATGCAAGCATCGGCCCCTACAGATTTTTTAGGGAGCTTCACGGTGTAAAAATCCTTGACGCTGCACCCGGCGCGCCCGCCGCCTGCACAGGCGCAGGCACACGCGCAGCTGGACGCACACGCGCAGGCACAGCTGCTGGCACAGCCGGAATGGTTGCTGTGGTGGCGGCTCACACCGCCGCCGCGGGTCTTGCCGCCGCCCGCCCTGAACTCCGGCGGCGGGTCCGTGCGGTGGTAGCCACTGGGCGGGGGTGCGGAGCGGGCGCAGCGGATCGTGTGAACGCCGTTCGTGTACCAGAACCAGTCGTCGGGGTCGATCCCGCCGCCGAAGCCGCCGCCCCACTCGGGGGACTGGGAGGCTATCGCAATGATGATGACGGCAACTGCCAGCAGCACCACAACCAGCGTCACCAGCATACCGACGATCTCGTCCAGGTCCTCGCCGCTGTCATAGTCGTCGGTGGTCATGGCTGCGCCGGGGTCAAACGCCGCGGCGTTCGTGACAGGCACCGTCACATGCACCATGGCCTGCTGGCCGTGGCCCATCACGCCGAAATCCCAGGTCAGGTAATCGCCGTCCACGCCGGTGTTATCGGCGACAAAACCGTCGTAATTGTGCCAGCGCACCTGCATATTTTCAACGCTCAGGTCGTCGAACCAGCCGGGTACAAACGCGAAGTTTGCCGTACCGTCATCGTTTTTTGTGAACAAATGGCTCTGGTGCACGCTGAATGCAAAATGTACGCTGCTCTCCCCGCCGTTGGCGGCGGCCACATCGGGCGCGTAGTAACGGTGACGGAACACGACCTTGGCGTAGCTGCCGCCGTCGCTCGTGTACTGTAAATCAGAGATCGTATCGGTCAGCGGGGTCAGCTCGTCCACGCTGGAATTGGCCAGGCCGATCTTGACCCAGCTCAAATAATCGGTCTTATCGCCGTCGATGACCTGCCAGTCGATGTCGTAGGTGATGTCTACGGAGCCGTCCTCCCGCGGGTCAACGGTCACAACATAGCTGCGGATGTAGTCCATGTCGCCGTCCTCGGCGTAGGGGGCATCAGCCTCCGCGGCAGCGGCGGGCAGGGCCAGCAGCATACCGCAGGTCAGCACCGCGCACAAAAGCGCCAACCGGCGCAGAAAGTTCATCTTCATCAGCAGCCCTCCTGCATCGGGGTGGCCCCCAGCTGGCAGCGGCGCTCCATTTTGGCGCTCTCGCCGCGGATAGCGCGGCAGGCACCGCTGTGCCAGATGCGCGGCCAAGGGGTGCGCAGCATATTGCCCAGTCCCTTGCCGGTCAGCCAGCTCTGGCAGGGCAGCACCGTGCCGTCCGGTGCCACGGCCATGTTGGACAGACAGGCGCCGCAGCTGGGGATCTGGGTAAAGCCCAGCGTGCGCAGCGTCTCCTCGGGCAGCCAGCCGGGGCTTGTAAAGTTGATTTCCATGCCATTCGCGGCGGCGTACTCCATGGCGGGGCGCAGTACATCCTCCAGCTCGGCGGGAGTCAGGCGCACGGCGCGGCTGGCGTCGCTCTCGGCATTGCCCGCAGGGATCAGCCCGCTGCAGGTCAGGTAGCGGACGCCCAGCTCATGCGCGAATCTGACCACCGACAGGTAGTCCCTGTTCAGGCTGCAAAGCGGTGTGTTCAGGCTGACGTTTAGGTCCGCAGCCAGCGCATTTTTGATGCCGTTCACCGTGTCGGTGTAGCCGTCCACGCCGACCAGCGCGTTGTGGATGTCGGCATCAGCGGAGTAGAACGTGATCTGCACCGCGTCCAGGCTGGCGGCGTGCAGGTCCTTGCACATCATGCTGGTCAGCATCCGGCCATTGGTGTTCAGGCGGGTGACAAACCACTGTGCCGCCTGCACGAGCTTGACCAGATCGTGGCGCAGCGTCGGTTCGCCGCCCGTAAAGGTCAGCTGCGGAATGCCCGCGTTGCGGCATTTTTCAATGACGGCCAGCCACTGGTCGGTGTCCAGCTCCGGCACGGCGGAAAGCGGCTGGTTGGCGGCGTAGCAGTGCAGGCATTTCTGGTTGCAGTGCCACGCGCCGTCCTTGACCATCGAGCTGACCATCAGGTCCATGCGGTGGGGCGCGGCCATCCGCGGTGCATAATCGGCCAGACTGACCGGTTCAATCGAGAGCGGCGGCTCCCCGCCGCGGGCAATCGTACACAGGCAGTCCACAAGCGTTTTCAGGTCGCTCTCGATCTGCGCGTACTCGGTCTTGCGGTAAATTTTGCGGGTCGCAGCCACGGCCTGCGCGTTGATGGCGCTCCACTCCTCCGGGCGTATCTCCTTGCCGGTGTAGGGCTTTAAAGCCTCGATGAAGTTGGTCAGCAGAATAGCCCAGCTGACGTTGAGCGGCAGGATGTCCTGCCCGTTCAGAATGGCCGTGAACGGCGTCTCGCGGTCCGGCTTATGGCAGGGCACAAGATGGATGCGCACAACGCCCGGCCCATCCGGGTCGAGCGTGATATGCCGCACCCGGTTCAGCCGCGCCCGCAGGAACATACGTTCCGCGTAGGTAAGGTGTTTTGAATATCTCATAAAGAGGTTCCCCTCGTAAATTTTGTTTGTAAGCAGCATGGTGATACTTATAGAAAGTATACCATATTTACGGAGTGATTACAACTGTATGCACAGAAAAAGCACCCGCCCAAAAGAGGACGGGTGCGATGCAAAGGCTTCCCCCGCGCAGGGGGAAGCTGTCCGCAAAGCGGACTGATGAGGGCCGGGTTTGCCGCAATTGCCCGATAGCGGGGTTGCTGCTTCGTAGGGGCCGGGCATGCCCGGCCCGCGGCCTTCTCGCGGAGGGCCTTGGCCCCCTCTGCGAGGGGGCTCCGCCCGCAGGCGGTGGGGGAGAGAGCCTCGCGGAAATCCGAAATATTTCGGGTAATGGTAAGGTTCTCTCCCTCCGGCCCTGCGGGGCCACCTCCCTCGCAGAGGGAGGCAAGGATTTTTCAAATCGCCCGGAAGCCCTTGCCCACGATCTCGCTGCTGTTCACAATCGTGATAAAGGCGTGGTCGTCCAGACCGCGGACGTGCAGGCGGAGCTTCTGGGCCTGGCCGCGGGTCAGGACTGTGGTCAGCACCCATTTTTCATCGTGGGTGTAGGCACCCTCGGCCTGTTCCATCGTGGCGGAACGGTGCAGGTCGTTCACGATAAAATCGCGCACCGGCTGCGGGTTGGAGGTGACCACCGTGCAGACCTTGCGCAGATTGATGCTTTCAATCGCGCTGTCCGCGACGGTGCTTTTCAAGATCATGCCCAGGATGCAGTACAGCCCTGTGGCAGGCCCGTAGAGATACGCGCCCACCAGCACAATACCAAGGTCACTGACCATCAGTGCGCGGCCAACGGGCATGCTTGTGTACTTGTTCAGGATCATCGCCACAATATCTGTTCCGCCCGTGGACGCGCCGATGTTGAACACGATGGCCGCACCGACGGCGGACAGGATTACCGCGAAGCAGAGCTCCAGAAACGCATCGCTCGTCAGCGGCGCGGAAAGGGGGCAGACCCGCTCACACAGGCTGACGTAGAACGACAGCGCGAACGACGAGTAGATCGTCCACCCCATGGACCTGACGCCCAGAAAGACGAACCCCAGCACGACGAGCGCCGCGTTGATGAACCACATGAACGCGCCGACATTCCACCGCGGGAACAGCGTCGCCAGCACAATGGAGAGACCCGATGTGCCGCCGAACGCAAAGTGATTGGGCGTTTTGAAAACGGCGATGCCCACCGCCGTGGCGACCAGCCCCAGATTCAGCAGGAAGAAGAATTTCGCATCCTCCCACAGCTCGTGCAGGGTCAGGTGCTTTTTCAGCTGCGCCAGCATTGGAAACGCCTCCCCTTAAAACGTCAGGTTGCCGAACTCGGAGAGCTTGAGCGCTTCATTGTGCTGCTCGGCCCAGTTGATGCTCCACGGGCTGCCAAAGAGCAGCAGCGGGTTGCCCTTCATATCCTCGATGGCGCGGGTGTCGCTGGTCACGTCCAGATGCTTGATGTCCAGTTCTTCCGGGTCGTTCAGCACCCAGCGCAGATGCTCGTATGGCAGGGTCTGCATACGGATGTCTACATTGTACTCGTTTTTCAGGCGGTACTCCAAAACCTCCAGCTGCAAAACGCCGACGACGCCGACGATGACCTCCTCCATACCGGCGCCGAGGTCGCGGAAGATCTGGATCGCGCCCTCCTGGGCGATCTGCTCCATGCCCTTGACGAACTGCTTGCGCTTCATCGTGTCCACCTGGGTCACGCGGGCAAAATGTTCCGGCG
>OLQD01001077.1_pt1 | contig 23902 bp, 27 predicted proteins | sample 1672841 | NCBI WGS metagenome assembly OLQD01 (sample SAMEA3136729, study PRJEB25190) | human gut metagenome | biome: human gut; feature: human-associated habitat; material: faeces | place: Austria | collected 2013 | reverse complement strand
CTGCCGCACCTCGCTCGCCGTATCGGCACTTAGAATTATGCGGTATTGCCTTAATCTGCCCCTGCCTGTGATGCAGGGGAAATGTTCTCGTTCCTGGTTTCACTCAATAAAACGATGCAGCTCTGCGTTTTGTTACAACTTTTGTGCGGAAATTTTTTCCTATTGACTCTGGAGATTCATTCCTCGCCGACTGCCAGCTCGCTCAGGTTCTGCACGCTGCCTTCGATATAATCAGAATAGGCATAACTCTCCCCCGCGTCCGCTTCGCTGGCTTCCAGCGCGGGGGCGGGTAGGTTCAGGTCCTGCGGGTCACAGTCCAGTCCAAAGCGCACCCGCAGCAGCGGTGCCATAATCTCTGGGTCCCACACGATTGCGCCGACGCTGTTCGTCTGCACCGCGTAAGCACTGGGGATGGTAAACACCACTTGTTCTGCCTGCAGGCTCTCCGCACTGGCGGCAAGTTGCATCAGGGTATCCATATCCAAATTGGTCTGCATATAGGGCATAATGACCGGCACCAGCTTGGCGGCATCCACCAGGGTACAGCTTTGGGCATACCGCAGCAATCCGGCAAACACGCTGCGCAGCACGCGCTGGCGATCCATATCACCATACGCATAACTGCGGCGTTCCCGCACCAGGAACTCCACCGAGCTGCGGTCCAACAGGTACCTGCCTTTGGGCAGGTAGGAACCGCCGTTCTCTATTTCCTGCGGAATATCCACTTCTACCCCGCCGATGTACTCCACAATATCGCCCAGGCCGTTCAGATCCATGCCAAGGTAGCCATCCACCGGCAGGCCGGTCATGGCGGTGATTTCATCGCAAAGTCCCTGCAGACCTCCTGTCTCCCTGGCTACGGCGTTGATACGCCCCGTTGTGCTGCCCTGGCCGGTGGGGTTTGCGGCGTTTTCTTCCCCCTCGCCTGCTTCCGCCTGGCCGGTGCTCCACCCCACATACAGGCTGGGCGGAACCTGCAACACCTCCAGCTTGTTCCGGTCACAGTCCCACTGCAGATACAGGATCATATCCGTCAGGCCGATCTCTTCTTCGCCGTCCTCCGCCGAACGGTCATACCCGGCCACCACCAGGCTGATGGTACCTGTATAAGGCTCCGCCGGGTCGGGCTGGCCAGTCAGCAGCTGGCCGATGGGGTTTACACCCGCTGCAGCCGCCGATGTTTTATGCCTGGTATACCATCTTTCCGCCAGCCAAACGGCCGCCAGCACTGCCAACAATATCAGGACCACCGCAACTATTTTGCGATATTTTGTGCTTTCCTGTTTGTATCTTGCCACCCTGCACACCAGCCTTTCCAATCTACCATCGTTATCTGTATCATATCCTGTACTGGTATCAAAGTTGTAGCAAAAGATGACCAAAACGTACATAAATTGCAATTTTTATACACGATAAAACGTTATTTTTCTTTTTTTGTCAAAAACGCCGGGAAATTTCATTTTTTCGATTGCCAAATATTGACATCAGTGGAAATTAAAGGTATACTGTGTATACAAAAAGCGTTGGTGTCGCTTTTTCCAGGTGATGTACTACATATGAAAGAGGTTAGCCTATGAAATCTACTGGAATCGTCCGCAGTGTTGACAGCTTAGGCCGTTTTGTTCTGCCCAAGGAACTGCGAGATTCGTTTGGTATCACCACTGATACTCCCATTGAAATCTTTACCGATGGTAATACCATCCTGCTGCGCAAGTACCGCGCAGACGGCTGCTGTGACCTGTGTGGTGAAGTAACCGGGGATAGCATTCTTTTCCGCGGCAAGCGCATCTGTGCAGCCTGCCGCAAGGAGCTTGCCAAACTGTAAGCTCTGCCGCACCGTTCACCCCTATACAAACACTGCCTGTCCCAATCCCTTGGGGCAGGCAGAATTTTTGTTATTTTGCAGCGGCATCCGGTTCAGGCATTGTGCTTGCGGATGACTTCCTCACTGTTCTTGATCAGGTTCATCAGGCTGGTGGCGTGGCGCGGGTAATCCCTGGCCAGGGTCTCGGTGTTCATCTCAAAGGCAGCGGGGTCGGGGCATGCGCCGTTCTCCCCTGCCATGGTGGCCGAAAGCTCACCTTCCTGCAAGAACATGGCGGCATCGGCGTCACGCTCCCAGCGGGCGGGCGTTACGCGGAACATGCTGGCCACATTGCCCGGCGCAGCCTGGTACAGGCGGCGGAACATACGGTAGACGGCCAGCATCAGATAATTGCTGACGGAGGTAACCACCCGCTTATCCCTGCACTGATCCAACCGGTCAAACAAAATGTCCAGCGAATTTTCAATCAGTTTTTTATACATGGTGGGCAGCACGCTGCCGCGGTAAATGCTGCCGGAGGTTGCGCCGCCGGCATCGGGCAGTTCTTCCACCTTGATGGTCTGGCCGCTGCGCTCTGCGCTGCGCCCCAAAAGGTAGTCACAGGAAACATTATAGTAATCCGCAATCTGCACCACAAATTCAAGGCCGCATTCCCGGATGCCTTTCTCATAATGGGAAAGCTGCGCCTGGCTGATGCCAAGCTCCTGCGCCGCCTGTTTTTGGGTAATACCCCGCTCTTTGCGCAGCAGGGTAATGATGCGGTTAAATTCTATTGCCATCTTGTTGCCATCCTTCACACTTTACCAGAACGCAGCGCGCAAAGGCCGCACAGGGTTTGCGCTACATCGTCAGGGCGCAGGGGCCGGACATTCCGCCGGTTCCTGCAGCACCTTAGGGGCCGGCACGCCCCCGTCGTTCTGTTTTCCGCCTTGCGGGTTTGCACCGCTGCCTGCCGCCTTACACCCTGCCGGGCTTGCGGCAGATAAAGACCCCAAAATGCGCAGAAATCCCCAAAGCACACCGGAATGTAGCTTAAGGGTTCGCTGCGCCGCGTCGGGCCGGGTAGGCATCCTATTGGCAGGAACCGCGCTTTTGGCTGCGGCACAAATGCGGGCTCTACTGCATTCTACATGGTGTAAATTATATCTGCCAAAAAACGATTTGTAAACATCAAATTCGCCAATTTTTTATCAATTTTTTCGGTATTTCCTTCAAAGCGGGCCAAACAAACTAGATATTGACATTTCGCGTGTTTTCCTGTACAAATATTGTGTGTCTTTTTTCACCCGTTCTTATTTTGTAACCATTTTGTAATCTTTTTTTGCAACATATATCCGTCAGGAGGTTTTGTTTTTGAAATATTATAAACTGCATCTGATCCGCCACGGCCTGACCCAGGGCAACCTGGATGGCCGCTATATCGGCAGCGGCACAGACCTGCCCCTGTGCGCGGAGGGCCGCGCCCAGCTGGAGGAGCTGAAAGCCAAGTTCCAGTATCCGGATGTTCCGCTTGTGTTCTGCTCCCCCATGCTGCGCGCCCAGCAAACAGCGGAAGTGCTGTTCCCCAACGCCAAGCTCACGATTTTGCAGGACCTGCGGGAGATGAACTTTGGCAAGTTTGAAAACCGCCCCATCACTGAACTGGTCAAGGACCCGGAATTTGCCCAGTGGATGGACCCCACCAGCCGCACCAACCCCGATGGTGCCGAGGACCGCAAAGCCTTCTACGACCGCACCAACGTGATGCTGATGAAGCTGTTTGAATACCAGCTGCGCACCCATACCGAGGAAGCTGCCTGCATCACCCACGGCGGCGTGATCATGAACATGATGGCCAACCACGTTCTGCCGCAGCACAAACCGGAGGAATGGATGACCGACCCCGGCTGTGGCTACAGCCTGCGCCTGGACGCCGAAATGTGGATGCGCGACCACATTGCCGAAGCTTTTGACATTGTGCCCTATGGCTACCTGGACGGTGCGGAAGAGTAATCCCGTCAACACCGCCAATATCAACCAAATGCCGCCCCTGTTTTGGCAGGGACGGCATTTTATTTTTGGGTTTTCTGTTGTGGGTCAGCCTGCGTTTTCCCCGTTGGCTGAATCCGGTTCGCTCTGGGGTTCCTCGGCGCTATCGGCGGCGGGCTCGGTGTTCCCGTTGGGTTCCTCCGCGGGCTGCAAAGCGGCAAGCTCGGCAGCGGCGGCATCATAGGCCGCCTGGGCCTCCGCCACACGCTGGCTGGCGGCATCGTCATCGGCGCTGTCTGCCGTTCCGGCTGCATCCTGCTGGGCCTGCAGGGCTTCATTCAGGGCAGTCTGGGCCTGGTTCAGCTTGTCCTGGGCATCCACAAGGGCCTGGGCGCGTTGCTGTTCCAGCTCAGCAGCCTCGGCGGCTTCGTCCGGCACGGCGCTGTCCAGCAGGGCCGGTTTTTCCGGCAATGCCTGCTCGTTACCGTCCCCGTCCAACAGGCGCAGGGCCTGGCCATAATAGCCGCCCCAGATGGCAAGAAAGCTCTTGCCGGGATTCACATCCAGCGTTTTACCACTGGCATCGGTCAACTGCAGCGGCGCTGTGGCATCGCCCTTGGTCCACTGGATGGTCTCCCATCCGCCTTTTGTCAGGTAGATGCCGGTGCCGCCGGTCAGGTCATACTGGCGGGTCACGCCGTCATCCTTTACGCCGGAGGAAGCATACAGTACAAACACATTGGTGAACGCTGCCTGCTCGTTATTGCCCGCATCCATCATGGGGCTGCCATCGGCATTGTTTTTCAGGTACAGGCCCACTTCCGGCGAATAAACCAGTTCTTCGGTATCCTTGTTGGAAAAGGTGATATACAGGCTTTTGGCATTCTGCTGCTCCGGGTCCTTGCGCTGGACAAAGTGGAACAGCGGCATGTTGGCACCGGCGGTATCAGTGTTATAGGTTGCCAGGCCGGTGTTGATCAGATCTTTTGTGGTGTACCAGCAGTTTTCCTCCCGGTAGCCGCTGTTGGCGCGGTCCTCGTCAAAGGCAAAACCTGCGGTGCCCGCATGGTAGCCGTCCAGATCCTGGTATTGCAGTACGTTCAGCAGGTTGGAAGCATACACGCTTTTGTTAATGTGTACCGGAACGGCATTCAGCGGCAGCACCAGCTGCAGCGGCAGATCCCGCCCTGGGGCCACCGGGCCGGCTTTTTCCACGCTGTCCACACTGGCAAACACCGCGGTCAACCCGGCAGTCTTGCCCTCGGTCACGCCCTCAATCAGCACATCCGCAGCGGCAATGCCCCACTGGGGGGTGCTGCCATCCCCGGTGCGGATGCTGACCGCCACCGGGCGCTGGTTGGTATAATCGCCCTGCTCCCCGGTCAGGGGGTTCGCTTCGGGTTCCGGCGTTGGGGTGGGTGCTTCTGTCGGCTCTGCTGTGGGCTGCGCTGTGGCCGCTGCGGCGCCTTCCGCCGGGGCGCAGCCTGCCAGCAGCACAGCCAGCGCCAGGGCTGCGGCACACAGGGGGTATTTTTTCTTGTTTGAACGCTCAGTCATACAGACTCCTGTTATAAAAAAGTACCCGCCCTGCGGGCGGGCACTTTAGACTGTCGAAAAAAATTCTAAAAGCCATTCCAAGCGGCAGACATGCGCCGACGCTTGGAATACCTTGCGAGCAAAAAAGGCATGAGAACATGCTTTTTTTGCGATAGGGTGATTTCAAAGGAGAGGTGCAGGAGCGTGGCGCTCCGGCGTCACGCTCAGTCTGCCCAGGGGATATCCTCACCGCTGTCATCGCTGGCGGTGTCATCTGCGCTGCTCTGGTCGGCGGTATCCTGCTGCGGGGTGTTGTCCTGCTGGGGGGCAGACTCCACGCTCTGGCTGTCATTGCTGGTATTGGTGGTGCTGCTGCTCTGGGTGGTGCTCTGGGTATTGCTTTCGGTGTTGCCCACAGCCTGGTTGTTGCGCGCTGCGCTGACCAGGTCGGTGGTGGAAGCCCCCAGGCTTTCACCCGCCTTGGCGTCGGCATCAATGGAAGTGTTGGAAGCGCTTACCGTTGCGGCATCCAGGTCAAAGTCGGCCAGGTTGCCCACCTTCAGGTTGATGGCTTCGTCCACATCCACAATGGTCACATAGCTCTTGCCAATATTGATCTCGCAGGGGGTATCGCTGCACTGGCCGTTTTCGTCCAGATAGTACAGGCGCAGAGCTTCCAGCGGGGTACCCTTCTGCCAGTAGATCTTTTCGCACTTGCCGCCATAGAAGTAATAGCCGATGCCGCCCCAGCTGTATTCTACATACTGCAGGTCCTTGGCTTCGTGGCCGGGGTAGGTGTGAATATCGGTGAACAGAACGATCACATTGGGGAATTGCAGCTGATAATCGTTGTACTCTTCGTCAATGGTATCACGCCAGTTGCCGGAGAAGTTCTGCTGCATCAGGTAGACGTTGTTGGTGTTATCGTACAGGAAACGGGTCTTGTAGGACTGGCTGTGGCTGATCTCCACATATTCGCCGTCCTTCACCACCGGGCCGTCCTTGGTGGTCAGCTGGGAATCCTGGGACTGGGTCAGGTCGCGCACCGGGTTATCCTGGCGGTAATCCACAAAGTTAAAGAAAGTGGAATTGTAGGTGCGGTTCATATCCACATTGTTGTTGGTGATATACTTTTCAATGTTTTCGCCGCTGGTGTACATCGTGTGTTCCAGTGCCAGGCCGTTGCCATAGCTCAGGCCGCGCCAGTTCACACGGTTGTAATCACGGTAGCCGGAAGCACCATTGTTGTTGTTCAGCAGGCCGTAATCATAATCCAGGGCGTACTGCTGCATGACAATAGACTCGCCTTCGTGGATATACAGGGCCTGCCAGGGCAGGATCAGCTGGAAGAACTGGTCACGGCCGGAACGGATGGGGCCAATCTCATCAATATCGTGGTAATCATTGAACACCGGCATAAAGCGGGTGATGCCGCCTTCCACCTTGATTTCAAACAGCATCTGCGCCTTGGAAAGGCCACGCTGCGGGCGGGCGTCCACAAGGTTGTTCACCATAAGGGCGGTAATGCGCTGGCCCTCGGGATAATTTTCGCCTTTAGCCTCGCCGGTCAGCACGTTGGCTTCATACGGGGGCAGGGTCGGGGTGGGTTCCGGGGTAGCCTCGGCCTCGCTGCTGGCGGCGTTGGATTCCGGCGTAATGGGCGAGATTTGATCATCGGTTTTGCCGCAGGCAACCAGGATCGCACAAGCTGCCATAACGGCCAGAGTGCAAAGGATATTACGTTTCATCGGCTGGGTCCTCTTTTCTGCTCATACAGCTGGATGGATAAAATCCTGCCCGGCCCAAAGCTCCGGGCAACGTATAGATTTATTGTACTTGTTTTGTAATGATTTGTAAAGATTAAAACCAGATTTTACATATCACCGCGGCATACCGCCCACACTCCACCCGCATTTTTTTGTTGCTCTTAGCCGCCAACACTGATATAATAAATAAGTATATTTCAAGCGCAGTGCTTGTTAAAACAAAGGAGATTCTACCGCCATGGGACTTTTTTTCTCTTCTGACCGCTTTACCCGTCCCGGACCGGGCGTGCGCCCGGACGCCCCGCGCAAAAAGGGTGTTGCCCGCCTGGCCGAAATTATGGGCCGCGATATGTGGAACTTTTTCCGCGCCGGTTTCCTGGCTTTCCTGGGCTGCCTGCCTTTTATTATCGGTATGTTTTTTGCCGTTGAAACGCACGCGCTGCTGTTCATGCTGCTGGCTGGTATCATCGGCGGCCTGATCGCAGGCCCGGAGCTGAGCGCCATGGCTGATACCGTGCTGCGCAGCCTGCGCGATGAACCTGGCTACTGGTGGGAAACCTACCGCCGCGTGTGGAAGCGCAACGCCAGGGAAAGCCTGGTTCCCGGCATGCTGACCGGTCTGGTGCTTTCGATGCAGATCTTTACCCTGTTCCACATGTCGGTCATCAGCGCCGGTATTGTTACCTGGGTACTGCTGATCCTAAGCTTTGTGGTAACGCTGGGCTTGGAAAGTTACATCTGGCCGCAGATTGCCCTGCTGGATCTGCCGCTGTACGGCATTTTAAAAAACAGCCTGCTGCTGTTCTTGGGCTACTTGCCCCGCAGCCTGGGTGCCATCGCCATCAAAGCCGTGTATTGGGGCGCCATTTTGCTGTTCTTCCCGCTGACGACGATCATTCTGCCGTTCACCAACTTCTGGCTGCCGATGCTTCCTGCCCTGCTGTGCATCTACCAGCCGCTGAACAAGTGCTTTACCATTGAAAGCACCATCAACAAGATGCGCGAAGACGAACTGAACGCCGCCCTCGCCAAAGATAACGAGCCCCTGCCCGAAGAATCCACCGAAGCTTCCTCCGACGACTCTTCCTCCGACGTCCAGTAATCCATTTACTAAACGATATAAAAAAGCGCACAGCGCCCGATCTATCGGCGCTGTGCGCTTTTTCCTTTCATTGCTAATTTCTAATTACTCATTCCTAATTATTTAATGTAGTTTACCCCCATGATTGCCACCCCCAGCACAACCAGCACAACGCCGGTGGCGCGGTTCAGGGTGGCGGGGCTGGCCTTGTTGGCGAAGCGTGCGGCAATGCGCGCCCACAACAGCGTGGACCCCACACAGAACACCAGGCACCACAGGTCCGGCATACCGCCGATGGCAAAGTGGCTGACGGCACCGGTAAAGGCTGTAAAGGTCATAATGAATACGCTGGTACCCACAGCGGTTTTCAGCTCATACCCCAGCACACTGGTCAGGATCAACAGCATCATCATGCCGCCGCCTGCACCGATAAACCCGCAGATAAAGCCGATCATCACACCACAGATCACCGACTGTACAAACCGCTTTTTGGGGTCTACCGCTTCCATTGCGTTCTTGGTGGTCATAACCGGCTTTACAATAAACTTAACGCCGAGCAGGAATGTCATAAATACCGAGAAACTGCCCATCGTGCTGTTGGGCAGCTGGCTGGCGATCCAGCTGCCCACCATGGTAAAGCACAAAACCGATACCATCATCACAACGCCGTTGCGGATGTCCAGATTTTTGTTTTTGCCATAGGTATAAGCGCTGACCGCGCTGGCCAACACATCGCTGGCCAGTGCAATGCCCACAGCCTCGTAAGCGGGCATATCCAAAAAGGTAATGAGCATCGGGCTGATGACCGCCGCCGCGCTCATGCCGGCAAAGCCGGTGCCAAGGCCCGCGCCGATGCCGGCAATAAAGCACACGATAAATTTAATCAACATTGTCATTGTTTTTATCCTCCAGATACTTTTCCACGTTTTTGCGGATGCGCTCCATGCTGCGCTGCATATGCTCCAGCTCTTCGGGGGTAAATCCATCCAACAGCGCCGCGCCAAACTGTTCCTGTGCGCTGCGCCCGGCCGCTATCATCGGCTGCGCGGGGTCACACAGGCGCAGGTGGGCGGTTTTGCGATTTTCCAACTGGTATTCCCGCCGCAGGCAGCCGCGGGCTTCCAGATTTTTGATTGCCGCCGACACCTGAGATTTTGCTAAAAAACGAACCTCCACAATATCGGTTGCCGTATCATAGCGGGTGTTGTTCGCTAAAAACAGCAAAATATCCAGCTCAATGCGCGTTAAGTCATATTTAGCGCACACCGGGCTGACAAATTCAGAATATAACGTTTTTACCGCGTTCTGTTGCTCCAGCGGGTTGACCAGCTGCATTTCGCATTCTCCTTTCTGTATTTTGTTCATTTTTGAACTATTTTATCACAGCTTTCTCTTTTGTCAAGAGGGGCACCAGCTGCCAGGTTTTTACACTTGTCACTTTAGCCGCTATTTTTGTTCATTGCTCGCTTCTTTGTTTTTTCGTTATGGTCATGGGCTTTACTTTCCCTGTCAACGCCCTCTGCCTGAAAGCGCACAGCTTTTGGCCCACTGTTCTTTTGCACGCCAGTCACAATGTATTTGTGCGCTCCATCTTTCATGCCGCTGCTGTGAACGGCCCTTATGCGCAATACTATCAATTATTTTTACTTTTTGTCTTACCTATTAAAATAAGAATGTCATAAATGATTAAGGCAATACCGCATAATTCTAAGTGCCGATACGGCAAGCGAGGTGCGGCAGATGCCAAGCCAAAAGCGCAGATAATACTGGATGTCTTATCGAGCATTTTGGCAACGCAGATGCCGTGCCGCAGCTGCCGGAGCGGTGCTTAAGCCGCAAGGCGGGAATTGTGCGGTGTTGCCTTAACCCATGATGGAATCTTTCCTTCACGGTGAAAAAAACTGCCTGTCATTTTTATGTCCATAAGTAGCTTTCATGTGTATTCAGATTGCTGAAAATGCGTAATACATTAGTAAAACGTCACAAAAATCGAACGCAAATTTTGTAGTGGGTTACGCGCTTAACCTTTGTAAATTTCACATTTATCATGTACCATATAACCATAATGCCACAGAAGAAGGAATGGAAATGACACAGAACAGGATTAGAATCGTAGATGTTGCAGATACGTTAGGTCTTAGTAGCATTGCAAGTAACGAAAGCAATCCTTCCCTCACAACGATTCATCAGGAAGCAAACTTAAGGGCGAAAACGGCAATTGAATGTCTGGAGGCAATGCGCGATGGAACAGAATATAAGCCACAAATCGTGTTGCCGGTTGATTTAAGGCAATACCGCATAATTCTAAGTGCCGATACGGCGAGCGAGGTGCGGCAGATGCCAAGCCAAAAGCGCAGATAATACTGGATGCTGCAAAGGTGAGCGCCGCCAGTGGCGGAAACAGCGAACCGAAGCAGGGGCAGCGGTCGCAGAGTGCGAGGGGCTTTTGCCCCCGAAGCACGATGCGGGTACCGCAACCCGACATTATCGAGCATTTTGGCAACGCAGATGCCGTGCCGCAGCCGCCGGAGCGGTGCTTAAGCCGTCAGGCGGGAATTGTGCGGTGTTGCCTTAATAAAAAGGGAAAGTACGAGGAAATTATAATGTCAAAGTTTTTGAAATCGTTGTGTAAAATAGCAATTCCTGTCACATTGCAAAGTATGCTGCAGTCATCATTTTCAATTGTTGACCAGATCATGATCGGGCAGTTAGGTGAAACAAATATATCGGCAGTTGGATTATGCGGTAATTTTTCACTGATTTTTTCAGTGATGATTGGTGCAGTAAGCACGGTTGCCGGGATATTAATTGCTCAGTTTATTGGTGCGGAAGAAAGCAAAGAGGCATGGTGCAGTTTTGATGTGAGCCTCATCTGCGGAATTATAATGTCAGTATTGTTCCTGCTTGCAGCTGGAGTTTTTCCGTCGCAGATTCTTGGACTGTATACGAAAGATATGAGTATTGTAAATACTGGTACGGTTTATTTTAGAATCGTAGCGCTTTCTTATATTCCAATGGCTGTCAGCAATATTTTATCCTCATGGCTGCGCTGTAAGGAATATGCCACGATACCATTTCTGGCAAGCTTTGGAGCAGTTATTGTAAACACAGGACTGAACTATCTGCTGATATTTGGAAAATTTGGATTTCCCTGTATGGCAATAAAGGGAGCTGCGATTGCCACACTTATTTCGCAGTTGTTTAATCTTGTATTTATTGTTATCGGATTTGTCTTATGTATCAAAAAAGATGGAGATAAACCGGTATTGTCTCTACATTTTAAAAAAATCACAATCAGGGATTATCTGATAATGATTATGCCGATTCTGATCAGTAAGTTTTTATGGAGTCTCGGGCAAAATGTAGAGTCTGCTGTTTATGGACATCTTGGCACATCAAACCTTGCAGCCTATACACTTACCAGTCCGATACAAGGGCTTATCGTAGGGGCACTCAGTGGATTGTCTGCGGCTGCCGGTGTGATGATCGGCAAAAGGCTTGGTAGGAAAGAATATAATGAGGCTTACGCAGAATCAAAGAAGATTATGTATGCAGGCTTATTGGGTGGAGTAACAGTATCAGCTTTGCTCATTCTTTTGGCTGGAGCATATACCGGATTATATCGTGTTGATGACAGCGTAAAAGAGCTTGGAAAGACGCTGCTCATCGTATTTGCCCTGTATGCTCCGGTCAAGGTGGAAAATATGATCCTTGGCGGAGGCATTATAAGAAGTGGCGGCAACACAAAAACCATTATGATTATTGATATTATTGGCACATGGTGTATCGGAATTCCACTGTGCCTGCTTGCAGCATATGTATTCAAGTGGGGAATTGTTGGTGTGTATACATTGCTTACCACGGAGGAATTGTTCAGGCTTGCTGTATCGTTCATTATCTTTAAAAGGCGTAACTGGATCGTTAGTTTATGCTGATTTACTTCTTGCAGGACTTTTACGACGAGATTGCCGACCAGATCTTCAAACTCCGGGAACAGCGAGAAAAATGTACGGTCAATACTGCCGTCAGAGACGCACAGATTGCCCGCATCAACGAGCTGCAGTACTTCTCATCAAGCAGCCCCCTGCTCGCTTAGAAGCCTTCGGCGAGGCCCTGGTAAAGCGCTGGCTTGAGCGAATCATCGTCTGGGAGGACCACTTCACGGTGGAGCTCAAGTCCGGGCTGAACATTGAGATTGAAGGATAATCCCATAGATGCACGAAACCCTCTCGACCATGATGGCCGGGAGGGTTGTTTGTTATTCTGTTTTGCTCACAGGCAAATGCCTCCGTAATGGCTCTTTCCTTATCTGGTGGACATTGTGGCTGCCTGACATCCTCGGATTTCGGTTTATTGTAGTTCTCGCGCTCAATAATGCCATGTTTCTGCTTTACCTGAGCAATTTTTTTACTTTCCGCGAATAAAATGGAAATCGCAACAATTAGCGCCTTCCCCGATTGTTCCTAACCTTTCAAATCTAATTTTGGGTTTATATCCTGCAAAGGCAGTTACATCACTCTGGCAAAACACCGTGCACAATTCGGGACAACAATATTTTTCACACATTTCTTTATAAATACAGCGAACTATGTCAAAATGGATTTCTTTGTAATCATATCTTCTCCATTTCACCGTAAAACCTTCTATTGGATATTTTTTCTTCATGTGTGATTTAGCAAACATCTTGAACAAACTATATGTAAAAGGCATTTTTGTAAGCTTGGTATTTTCTTTTGCTTTATAGTTAGCATTGCGTTGTATTTCTTCATGAGCAACCGCAAGTGCTTTTTCTTTGGTAAAACCGTTTTCTATGAGGGTTATATATACACCTATTGTTGGTAGTATTCTGTTAAAAATATGCTCGTTCATCTCGTCATTTTCAAATCTTATTTCATATTTACATAGGTCGGTATATTTTTGACACATTAAAGAATAAAGCAACTCAGCTTGTTTTTTCCCGTATTCTCTTGATAAATCATCATATAAAAAATTCAAATCCGTTTCCTTATAATCCAAAATTAGCATCTCCGTTTCATACAATATTTAGTTTATCTCGATTATCAATAACTGTTACTTTCAGATACTTTGCTTTAATCAATGTTTCCCGCTTGCACTTCGGACAATAGAGAGGAAAATTTAAAAGAATGGTATTCTCCTAATATTTCTTTATGCTTCCTTGAAAGTTATGGGCTTTTTCCAACAGCGGTCCTTTTGCACCCATAGTAAATGCAATATCACTGCTGCGAATAGATAGCAACTCCATTCCAGATTGTAGTTCTAAGACCGCCAAAGTGCTATGTGGCAATTTAATCACACCATTTTTATCAATATCAAGCCAAGCATATTTACGCCCTTTATATTGCATAAACTCACCCTCTGAAAGCAAACAATCCCTTAATACAGGACAATCCTCTAAAATATGCTTTAACTTTGAGTTTGACAGCAACGAATATGTAGTAATGCAAAAACCTCCTGTTATTTTGCTTCCTGTAAAGATAATAACTTTCCCATCTCGTGTTGCACCATACTCCAACAATGCTTGTGGTGGAATATGAATTGTTAAATCTGGGCGTATAACAGAAAGCCCAAATACAAATTTACCTCCTTTATTAAGCTGTGGCATAAAAACCTCCTTTTCAAGTATTCCATTTTCAAGTTGATTGTGGTATAATCGTAATGCTTATTAAAACTACTTTATATATATAGTACTACAAATACAAAGAAATGTCAAGGAGGAAACCGCATGTTATCAAAGCCTGCCACTATGCTTTTAGGTCTTATTTATGAAAAGCCACTTAACGCATATGAGATAATAAAACACTTAAACTACATGAATGTAAAATGGTGGTTTAACATCGCTGATTCAACCGTATATTCTACGCTGAAAACTCTCGAAAAAAAGGAGTACATAATAGGCACAACCGAAAAAGTCGGGAATATGCCAGACCGTACTGTTTATAGTCTTTCTGACAAGGGGAAAGACGAATTTATAGCTACACTAAGGACATCCATCCTGAAATTCAATTATGATACAAACATCTTTTCTATTGCTGCTTTCTTTCTAAATACTTTTTCGCCTTGTGAACAGCGAGAGCTTTTGCAAAAACGCCTTAAGGCTTTACAGAAATACCGTGAAGGGATTGAAAAACAAATCAATCCTTTGTGGGAAAACGAGGTTTCTGCTATTCATTCCGCAAATGTAAAACGGATGATTGATTTAGTAGACGCTGAAATAACAGGAACAAATCGTTTGCTTGATAGCTGTAGTAAAAACGATTAGTATAAGTACATGAAAGAGCCGATGAGCTGTGAATTATCTCACAAACTCATCGGCTCTGCGTCTTATGCGTCTGAATTTGCGATGATTAGTAGTAGCAAATTCTTTACATATGTCCGTCTGGCTTTTTGTGGGAAAGCAGTACTACCGTCTCCACATGTTCCGTGTGGGGAAACATATCCACGGGCTGGATTTTTAATGCTTTCCATCCGCGGCGGGTCAAGTGGGTCAAATCACGGGCAAGAGTTTCGGGGTTGCAGCTGACGTAAACCACGCGTTTGGGTTTCATGGCAGCCACTGCATCAATGCAGGCGGGGGTGCTGCCCTCCCGCGGGGGGTCCAGGAATACAACGTCGGGGTGCGGCAAGCCAGAGTTGGGCTGTGCCGCAGCGCGCATCCAATCGGTTGCATCGGCACAGATGAACCGCGCGTTGTTGATCTTATTGGCTGCGGCGTTGGCGCAGGCATTGCGCACCGCATCCGGGTTGCGCTCCACGCCAATGACCTGCTTTGCCCTGCCCGCCGCGCACAGGCCGATGGTGCCAATGCCGCAGTAGGCATCGATCACTGTTTCTTTGCCGGTCAGGGCAGCGAACTCAATGGCCTTGGCGTACAGCACTTCGGTTTGTTCCGGGTTGACCTGGTAAAAGCTGCGGGGCGAAATGGCGAATTGCAGCCCGCACAGCGTATCGGTAATTTTGCCGGGGCCATACAGGGTACGCACATCGCTGCCCAGCACCGCGCTGGTGCGGCGGGGATTGCAGTTTTGCACCACGCTGGTCACCCAAGGGGCCTTTTCCCGCAGGGCTTTCACAAAATTGCGGCTGCCGGGCAGGTTTTCCTGCGCGGTCACCAGCACCACCAGCACCTGACCGCTGGTTTTACCGCGGCGCACCAGCACATGGCGCAGCAGACCGGTGCCGCGATCCTCCTCAAAAGCAGGCCAGCGGCAGGCGCGGGCGGCTTCCAGCACAGCGGCAATGGTCTGGTTAATGACGGTATCCTGCAGCAAGCAGTCCGTATACGGCAGCACGCGGTGGGTGCCCGCTGCATAAATGCCGCATGTCAGTCGTCCACGCGGCCCGGTGGCAAAGGTGGCGATGGCCTTGTTACGGTAATGCCAAGGTTCTGCCTGCCCCAGCACGGGGGATACCGGGGCAAACCTCCCCAGCAGGCGTTGTTCCAACTGCTGCTTGTGCTTGAGCTGGTCGGGGTAGGGCTGGTTCAGCAGCGGGCAGCCGCCGCATTTCAATTTATAATTGGTGCAGGTTACAGGCATGGTGTTTGACCTTCTTCCCTTTCAGGGTTTTCAACATTTCTTTGGGCGTGCTATAATATAGTTTATACAGGGGGATCGGCGGTTCCGGGTATGAGCACCCCGGTGCACCAACTTTCCCCGCAGCAAAAGCTTTTTTCTCAAAACGGAGGCATAACGATTATGAACGTACTTCTTATCAACGGCAGCCCGCACGCACATGGCTGTACAGACGCTGCTTTGCAGGAGATTGCCAAGGCTTTGAACGCTGACGGCATCGAAACCACCATCTACCACATTGGCGCTGTCCCGGTGGGCGGCTGTGTAGGCTGCGGCGGCTGCGCCAAAGCCGGACATTGCGTATTCGGCGGGCCAGTCGTTGATGTTCTGCCGCTGGTGGAAAAGGCCGACGGCATTGTGTTTGGTGCTCCGGTACATTATTCCACCGCCGCTGCCAGCATGCTGGGCTTCATGCACCGGCTGGGCTACAGCGCAGGCCGCCTGTTGGCACAAAAGCCCGCCGCTATTGTTACCAGCGCCCGCCGCGCCGGAACCACCAGCGCACTGGAAGCCTTGGAAAAGGTTCCCCAGTTCTGCCAGATGCCGCTGATCAGCTCCACCTACTGGCCGATGGTACACGGCAGCAACGCCGAACAGGCCGCCCTGGACGAAGAGGGCATGCAGATCATGCGCAACCTGGGCCACAACATGGCCTGGATCTTGAAGTGCATTGCCGCAGGCAAAGCCGCAGGGATTGAGCCGCCCAAGGCAGAAAATACCATCCGCACCAATTTCATCCGCTGATTTTGTAGTGGCAGTAGGGCGGGGTGCCCTCACCCCACCACAGCCTCGTCCTGTTGCGTATTACAAAACTTGTGCCGAACCCCATTTATAGGGGCTTTGCCAGATATTTCACCCCGGAACACGGCATACTTCCCCTTTACAAGCCAACCTTTCCCACCCGCAGCAGCCCGCAAAAGGCTGCTGCTTTTTATTCTGCCGTTTCCGGCGTGTGACCGGTGGGGTACACGTTTTGCAGCAGCGCCACGATCTGGTCATAGCTGGCAGAGCGGGATGCTGCCGATACATGCAGCGTAACGCCGCAGTCATAGTTCACTTCGGCCAGGATCATCTGGTAAGTGCCGCAGTCATACCGGACGGACTCGGTTTCTGCATCGGGGATGGTCAAATCAAAGTCATACCGCACGGTCTGGGCTTCCTCGTTCAATTCCGCGGCGGATTCTTCCAAAAAGTCCGTGTAAACATCCGATACCTGCAGCAGTACTGCCGTATAGCTCAGCTTGTTGCCAGTGGTAATGCCAATGGTATCCTCCTGCGACATGCTGGGTTCGTTCCAGATATTGGCATCATAGGTTACACTGATGCCGTTTTCGCCGTCATAGGTCTGGTAGTCCTCGCCTTCCTCTTTGGTAAAGCTGTCACCACCGTACAGGTACAGCATCACATCGTTAAAGCTGCACCCGCTCAGGGGCAGGGCCAGTATTGCGGCAGCTGCCACAGCAGCAATTATTTTTTTGTATTGTTTCACAGTTATCATCCTCATGTCATAAAAGGAAGCCGATCACAGCCGCCCCGGCGCCAAAGGCCAGGCCAGCCAGTACGTCGCTGGGGTAATGCACCCCTGTCAGCACGCGGGTCACAGCCACAACCGCCGCCAGCAGGCAGGCGGCCACGCCAAGCGGCACCCACACGGTAAACGCCGCCGCCACAATGGCTGCGGCGGAAAAGCAGTGGCGGCTGGGCATGCTTTGGCCTTTGGTATCCTTGGGGAACAGCGGCGTAAAGTTCAATGCCTCATACGGGCGCGGGCGGTTAATGGCCGCGCGCAGCAGCGTGCCCAAAACGTACACCGCCGCCGGGACCGCCAGCACGCGCCAGAACTGGCCGCTGCGCTGCCAGAGCGTAACGGCCAACACCGCGCCATACACCAGATATACTCCCAGCACGCTGATCTTTTGTGCATATCCCAGCGCCCGCAGCGCCGCCGGGCGGGCACGGAACCAATCAAAAATTGCCTGATAGCGTTGTGCCGTCATTCTTTGCCCCCTTGTGTGCTGCGTCCAAAATCTTTATAATAGAAGCATACCATCCGCACCCGCCCTTGTCAAACACAGGGCCATGCGTTTTTTCAGGAGGGAATCCCTTGTTTGGTTTTGCTAATTTTCTGCTGTTGGCGCTCTTTGCCGCAGCGGTTTTTGACCTAATTTTTGCCCTTGCCAGGGGCGGCGGGCTGCGCGGGGCGTTGCACGGCCTGTGGAACACGCCGCACCTGTTATTTGGGCAGCAGCTGGCCGAATGGCGACTGCAGCTTGGCCGTATTCTGTTTGCCGCCGGGCTGGCCGCGTATGAGATCAGCGTGGTGTTCTGCAACAGCATGGCGCGCCAGAACTGGGCGTGGGTGCAGGGCGTGATGAGCCCCGTGCTGGAATGGCTCGCGTTCCTGTGCTTTGGTGCCAAGATTTTGTTCGGCACCCGCTACACCTGGCGGGAGCTGCTGGCTGGCGGAGCGCTGTATTTCATTGCCCGCTGGGTCTATTTCAACAGCCAGAACATCTGGTGGATCGGCATTGTGGTGGCGGTGCTTGCCGCCAAGGATGTTTCCCTGCGCCGCCCGCTGCAGGTCTATTTTGCCAGCGGCTGTGCTGCCATGGCGGCGGTGCTGGCACTGCACTTTGCCGGGATCGTTGCCCCGGACCTGACCAGCGAGCGGATGGGCGCTTTGCGCGGTACTTACGGCTACGGCCACCCCAACACATTCGGCGGACTGGTGTTCGGCCTGGTATTGGCCTATGCCCTGCTGCGTGCCCAAAAGGTGCGCTGGGTGGACTGCCTGCTGGTATTTGCCGTCGGCGTGTTTTTGCTGGTGGGGCCCGCCAGCCGCAGCGCTGCGCTGTGCACGCTGGCGCTGGCCGTTGGGCTGGTGTTCTGCCGCCTGCGCACCGGGCACAGTGTACCCCGTTGGTGGCCCGGCACCTGCGCCGGTATGGTGGGGCTTACGGCGGCGGTCAGTTACCTTTTGCCGCTGCTGGTCATCAAGGTGGGACCGTGGAACAATGATATCGGCCCCGCATGGCTGGCAAAGCTGGACTCCCTGCTCACCTGCCGCATCTCGCTGACCTGGATGGCCTACCGCCTGCTGGATGTCAAAATTGCAGGGCAGGTGTTCAACTGGCCCACAGTGGATAACAGCTTTGCTTTTGCACTGTTTCAGTTTGGTCCGGTGGTCGCCGCGCTGCTGGGTATTCTGTTTGCCGCCGCCCTGTTGGGTCACGCCAAACAGGGCCGCCGGGTTGAGGTTTGCTGCCTGTTTGCCATGCTGGCTTACGCCTATATGGAAGTTCAGCCCTTCCACCTGACGACCAACCCCACCGCCCTTCTGCTGTGCGGTGCTGTTTTTGCCCAAACTTCCGCCCGGTGGCAGAAAATCGAATAGACACACCGCGGCATGGGCATACTTCCGTTATAGGAAGGAGTGTTTTCCAACATGTGCAATTCTGTTCTTTCAAAAATCTGCCTGCTGCTGGCCATCATTGGCGGGCTGAACTGGGGCTTTGTGGGCATTTGGAAGCTGGATATCGTTGCCTGGCTGCTGGGCGGCCAGACAAGCTGGGCGGCCCGCACCGTGTATATTCTGGTAGCGGCGGCAGCCATCTGCCTGATTCCCGCATTGTGTAGCCCCAGTAAAAAAGAGGAAGCCTGACACTGTAAAAGCCGGTGTACCGTTTGATTCATCTTACGGTACACCGGCTTTATTTTGTCTGTCTTATTGTTTTGTCTTGCACAGGCGGTCGAATTGCGGCAGCAGTGCAACGGTCACTGTGAAAAGCAAGAACCTCCACCGGGTCAAGTGGCGGTTCTTAGTTTACTAAGCTCTTAGTCCAAAGGCCAATCGCTTACCGCAGTGCCTTTTTCTATTTTAGTGCGTCCATTTGCCGGTGTCAAACCTGTTCCAGCTCAATGGGCACTGCCAGCTTTTTGCGGCGGTTCTTGCGGGATACCGCCAGCACCAGCCCCACGCACAAATACACCATGACCACGCTGGACCCGCCTGCCGAGAAGAACGGCAGCGTGACCCCGATGACCGGCAGCACCTGTAAATTCATGCCCAGGTTGATGATGCACTGCCAGAACAGTGCGGCAAAGATGCCCACGCACAGATAGCGGCCCAAAGCATCCGTGCTTTGCAGCGCTGCCAGCAGAATGCGCACCGAGATGCCCAGCAACAGCAGCAGAACCGTTACCGCCCCCACAAAGCCCATCGCGTTGGCCAGGTAGCTGAAGATAAAATCATTCCAGGAGTTTGGCACAAACACATGCTCGCCCCAAAGGCCGGTTCCGGTCAATCCGCCGGTTCCGATGGCCATAGCCCCCTTGTTCTGCTGGTAAGCGATATCGGCCAGAGCCGGGTTTTCGGGGTCCAGCACGGCAAAAATACGCTTGGCCTGGTAGCCTTTCAGCAGACCCGGGCGTAGTTTCAGCAGCAGGGCTGCACCACCGCCCGTAGCGGCCAGCCCGCCAGCCACCAGCCAGCCGGAAATACCGCCCGCAAACACCATGACCAGCCCAATGCCCAAAAATACCAGCGCCGTGCCGTCATCGCCCTGGATGTGAATGGCCAGCACCGGCAGCAGCACATGCACCGCCAGCGCCAGCAAATTGGCCGGCTTGTTCACCCGGCCGCGCACATGGTTCAGATGCAGGGCCAGGGTCAGTACAAAGCTGATTTTGGCCAGTTCCGCCGGTTGGAAAGTCATGCCGCCCACCCGGTACCAGCTGTAGTTGGAAGTACCGCCGGCATCGTACCCCACCGTTAAAAAGCCCAGGCGGACGTTGTGCAAAAGCAGGGTGGGCAGCACCATACCCCAGGCCAGCACCGCATGCAGCGGCCAGGCACGGGCCAGCGCACGGTAGTCCACCGTAGAAACGATCAGCGCCAACAGAATGCCCAGCGCGCTGGCAATGAACTGTACCGATGCTTTGTTGATGGACCCCAGCTGGTTATGCCCAATGGAAACCAGTGTTACCACGCTGAGCACCGAACACGCCGCGCACAGCGCCAGAAATATTCCGTCGATCTGCCGCAAATAGCGGCGTGTCAGCTGCAGCAATGGCCTGCCACCTTTCACTTTTGTTTTTCTTGTTCCCAGTATAGCACATTGCCCTGTGCAATGGTATTGGTTCCTGCTCGTATTACCGATTATTATACCGCGTTCCTGTGCAATATGCCACGCTTTGCGGCGTTTTATGGCGCGCCACACAAAAATATTTTACAAAGCAGGCTGGATGTTGTATAATAAAGTAGTTTATGCTGACTTAGCCGCTTACTTGTAGGAGGGCCTGCTGTATGGAAGAATATATTACCCATTCGCGGGATGAAACCGTGGCCCTGGGCCGCCGCCTTGCCGCAGAGCTTGCCCCCGGCAGCCTGATTGCCTTTACCGGCGGGCTGGGCGCTGGCAAAACCGCGTTCTGCCAGGGCATTGCAGAGGGCCTTGGCTGCACGGACCCTGTTTCCAGCCCAACCTTTGCCATTGTCAACTACTACCGCGGCCCGCGGCCCTTTGCCCATTTTGATTTGTACCGCATCCATACCGAAGTGGACCTTTCTGCCGCCGGTTTTTATGATTACCTGGATATGGGCGCTGTGGTTGCGGCGGAATGGAGCGAAAACTGCGCCGACCTGCTGGCGCTGGAAAACCCGATTTATATTAACATTGACCGGCTGGATGAAACCACCCGCAAGATTACCATCACCCGGCCTGGGGCTTGACGCCACGCCCTTTTGGAAAGGAAGAACTGACCCCGAATGAACATTCTTGCCATTGATACGGCGGGCAAAACTGCCGCCGTCGCTGTGATGCGCGACGATACTTTATTATATGAGATGGCTTCCAACACCGGGCTGACCCACAGCGAGACTCTGCTGCCCATGGTGGATACCGCCCTGAAAGCCTGCGGCCTGACCCCCGCCCAGCTGGATTTGTACGCCGTGACCAATGGTCCCGGCAGCTTTACCGGGCTGCGCATCGGTCTTGCCGCCGTCAAGGGGCTGGCTTTTGCGGCCAACACCCCCTGCGCCGGGGTTTCCACCATGGCTGCCCTGGCTTACGGCGTGTGCGGGGAAGGCACTGTGATTGGCGCACAGGACGCCCGCCGCGGCCAGGTGTACTGGGCCGGGTTTGACCTTGCCACCCACGCCCGGCTGACCCCGGACGCCGCCGAACCGGTCACTGCGCTGGAAGCTTTTGTAAAAGAGTGCAAAAAGCCTTTGATTTTTGTTGGCGATGGTGCCGCATTGTGCTACAATACATATAAAGACCAGCCCGGCATTCTGCCCTGCCCCCAGCCGCTGCGCGTTTTGCGCGGCGCAGGGGTTGCCCTGGCGGGCAAAGCCATGTGGGATGCGGGCACCTGCGTTTCCCCCGCAGAGCTGCTGCCGGATTATCACCGTTTAAGCCAGGCTGAGCGTGAGCGCGCCGAGCGCGAAGCCGCCCAACAATCCGCCACGAATTGAAAGGATCTTGATTATGGCTGTACAATTTGAAAAACCGATTGCCCTGGGTGCTGACCACGGCGGTTATGAGCTGAAAGAGGCCATCAAACAGCATTTGGAAGAGCGCGGCATTGCTTACTGCGACTTTGGCACCAACAGCACCGCCAGCTGTGACTATCCCGATTATGCCGCCGCCACCTGCGGCGCTGTGACCAATGGCAGCAGCGATTTCGCCATCCTGTGCTGCGGCACGGGTGTGGGCATGTCGATGTGCGCCAACAAAATCAAGGGCATCCGCGCCTGCTGCTGCTCGGAGCCGTTCAGCGCCGAGTACACCCGCCGCCACAACAACGCCAATACCCTGTGCCTGGGCGGCCGCGTTGTGGGCCCCGGCCTTGCCTGCCAGATCGTTGACGCCTTTTTGGACCACGAATTTGAGGGCGGCCGCCACCAGAAGCGCATTGACAAGATGATGGCGCTGGAAACCCTTTAAGGCTCCCCCACTGTTGTACCCCGCCTGGGACCAGGCTTTGCATTGTATCCGATGAATTTTTATCTTGTAAGGAGAATCTGCCATGAGCGTTGTTAAAATTGTAGACCATCCCCTGATCCAGCACAAAATCAGCCTGATGCGTGACCGCAACACCGGCACCAAAGAGTTCCGTGATCTGGTCAGCGAAATTGCCACCCTGCTGTGCTATGAGGCCACCCGCGACCTGCCCACCGAGGAAGTTGAAGTGGAAACCCCGATTGCTCTGGCTCGCACCCATGTGCTGGCTGGCCGCAAGCTGGCCCTGGTTCCCATCCTGCGCGCCGGTCTGGGCATGGTGGACGGCATGCTGACCCTGATCCCCGCTGCAAAGGTCGGCCACATTGGCCTGTACCGCAATGAGGAGACCCTGGAGCCTGTGGAATATTATTGCAAGCTGCCCAAGGATATTGCCGAGCGCGATGTTTTTGTTCTGGATCCCATGCTGGCTACCGGCGGCAGCGCCATTGACGCCATTGGCCAGATCAAAAAGCGCGGTGCCAAGCACATCAAGTTCATTGGCCTGATTGCCGCCCCCGAAGGACTGAAAGCCCTGCACGAAGCACACCCCGATGTTGACATTTATGTTGCCGCACAGGATGAAAAGCTGAACGAGAACGGCTACATCATCCCCGGCCTGGGCGATGCAGGCGACCGCATCTTCGGCACCAAGTAATATTTCCCCATAAAAGTTCATGACCCCCGCAGCGCTGGCTGTGGGGGTCATTTTGTTTTGCGGTAAAACCTGTTATGACGTATAAAGCAGTGTTTCGGAACGGTCAAGACCGTTCCCTACAGATAACTTTATAATTTGTAATGAACAATAAAAGTGGGTTGTAGGGCGCTGCGCCCGCAGGCGCGTTTCGGAGGCCAACCGCCGTCAGGCGGCTCTTAGGCCGGAGATGGGTGCTCTCACCCCGCCGCGGAGAAACCTTGCTGGTTATGCCAAACGCCGCAAACCATTTGCAGGGGCCGATGCTCGCAACGGCCAGCATAACAGGCTTTGCCGGAATATCTCATTTTACCCTAAGGCGGCGGGCGCACAATGTGCGCCCCTACAAATTATTCTCCGTAAAACCTGAAATTCCCGTTGTCCTTAGGCAACACCGCACAATTCCCGCCTTGCGGCTTAAGCACCGCTCCGGCAGCTG
>OLQD01001076.1_pt1 | contig 23905 bp, 17 predicted proteins | sample 1672841 | NCBI WGS metagenome assembly OLQD01 (sample SAMEA3136729, study PRJEB25190) | human gut metagenome | biome: human gut; feature: human-associated habitat; material: faeces | place: Austria | collected 2013 | reverse complement strand
AAGGCCTGCACCCGGACGTGGTGATGCTGGACCCGCCCCGCAAGGGCTGCGACGAGGCCACCCTCTCTGCCGTGGTGCGCATGGCTCCCCGCCGGGTGGTCTACGTCAGCTGCAACCCCGCCACCGCCGCCCGCGATGCCGCCTGGCTGGAGCAGAACGGCTATCACGCCGAGAAGGTGCAGCCGGTAGATCTGTTCCCGAGGACGAAGCATTGCGAAGCGGTTCTCCTTTTGACCAAACTCCATGTCGAGCGGCACATCGAAGTGGACGTCAGCATGGATGAGCTGGATGTGACTGCTGCGGAAAGCAAGGCAACTTACAATGAGATTCGGGAACATGTATGGGAACATCATCAGTTGAGGGTTTCCAACCTCTATATCGCACAGGTGAAGCAGAAACACGGCATTATTGAGCGAGAGAATTATAATAAGCCCAAATCTGAAAATGCCAAACAGCCCAAGTGTCCGAAAGAAAAAGAGGCTGCGATCGTGGAAGCGTTGCGGCATTTTCAGATGATTTGATAAGTTGAAGCAACCTGCTGATGCTAAACAGGAGGCATCAAATGTCAAAATTAAACATTGATCAAAAAAGCGTGCGGGCACTTTTCAGTGAGAAGAAGGCTGATTTCCTCATTCCGGATTATCAAAGGCCTTACGCCTGGGGAGAAAAGGAATGCCAGACTCTTTGGGATGACCTGTTCTTATTTGCATTTCCTGATAATGACTGCGACAAATTCAACAGTGACAGCGATGAGTATTTTCTCGGCCCCATCGTCACATTTAAAAATGATGACGGTAAAATGGAGATTATTGACGGACAACAGCGCCTTACGACATTGATGCTGTTGCTTCGAGCTTTCTATGAAAAATATGGAAGCATGAAGAACGATAAAGCTGTAAAGACCAGCAAGTTCATTGAGCAGTGCATCTGGAAAACCGATGAGTTTGGTGACCCGGACAAGTCAGCATTGAAAATCGACTCAGAAGTCGCCACCGACAAGGAAAAGGACGAATTTCTGAATATCCTGAAAACAGGAACCTTGTCTGATTGCGAAAAGAGCAGCTATGCTAACAATTACCGCTTCTTTCAGCAGAAAATCGTGGATTTTTTGAACACCTACCCTGATTGGTTTTCCTTCTTTCCGATTCGGATCATGAACAACTGTATTTTGCTCCCGATTGAAGCAGAATCTCAGGACACCGCTTTGCGAATCTTCTCGACATTGAATGACCGCGGAAAGCCACTGTCTGATGCAGATATCTTCAAGGCGCAATTTTACAAGTATTACTCTGCCAAAGGCGAGCGGGAAGTCTTTATCCAAAAGTGGAAGGACCTCGAGGTACTGTGTGATTCTATTTTCCATCCTATTACCGGCACTCCGATGGATGAGCTTTTCACACGGTATATGTACTATGAACGTGCAAAGCAAGGCATCAAATCCTCGACAACGGAGGCGCTGCGCAAATTCTATGAGCGGAATGCTTACAGCTTGCTAAAAAATGACCAGACTTTTGAAAATCTGATCAATCTTGCAGATTTCTGGAATGATGTGCAGAACCAAAATGTTGAGCGCTTCTCTGACCGAATTCTTCGCAGGCTCTTTGTTCTGAACTATGCTCCCAACGGTATGTGGACCTATTTTGTTTCGGTCTATTACATGGCCAATCGAGATTCCGATGGTCTACTGAACGACGATCGTTTCTATAGCTTTCTTAACAAAATCACCGCATTCATCTGGGCATATGCCGTTACAAATCCGGGCGTAAATGCACTGCGCACTCCCATTTTTGCAGAAATGATCAACATTGTAACCGGGCAACCTGTTCGGTTTTCTGACTATTTGTTTGATACGCAGAAATTGCAGAACGCTCTTGACAACTATACCTTCAGCAACAACCGCGCGATCACAAAGGCCATGCTGACATGGTGGGCATTCCAGAACTCCTCCCAGGAGCTCTTGTCCCTTGAAAGTGTACTTGAGATCGAGCACATCTACGCACGCAACCGCCAGGAAAAGGAGCACTCGCTTTCCAATCCGAGAAATGTTGAAAGCCTTGGCAACAAGGTGTTGTTGGAAAAGCGCATCAATATCCGCGCTTCTGATTATCGCTTCAGCGATAAGGTCAAGTACTATACCGGTTTTGAAAACAACCGGAAGCAGAAAAAAGAGGGTACAAAAATCAAGGAGCTTACTGACCTCGCTGCGAAAGCCACAGATTTTACCGAATCTGACATTGTAGAGAGAAACGCCAAAATCATCCTCAGCTTTGTCACCTTCATACGCAACAACGATCTTCTATGTGAAGATTAAGCCCTTCTATGATCGATGCCCGTCTGATTTTCAGACGGGCATTTTCTTTTGCCGGAATATGGTGTTTATACTTTTATCGTGGTACAATAGATGCAAGCATCATTTTTTGGGAAAACGTCCTGCCATCCGATTTATCGGACACCCATTGTTGTAAAATCAGGATGTCCACCTATCACAAAAACAAGGAGCAACGTATGCCAAACGATAAGATCACCGCCGTAGGTGCCAACATTGCCGAAAAAGCCGCCATGATCTGGAACGTAGCCGATATGCTGCGGGGGCCGTTCAAGCCCCACGAGTACGGTCTGGTCATTCTGCCCATGACCGTGGTGAAGCGGTTTCACGACTGCCTGCTGCCCACCCATCAGGCGGTGCTGGACACCTACGAGAAGGTGAAAAATCTGCAGGTCATCGACGGCTTTTTGCAGAAGGCTTCCGGCTACCAGTTCTATAACACCAGCCGGTTCACCTTCGAGACCCTGCTGGCAGACCCGGACAACATTGAGTCCAACTTCCGGGATTACCTGTCCGGCTTTTCTGCCAACGCACAGGACGTGCTGGCAAAGTTCGATTTTGACAACATCATCAAGCGGATGGTGGAGAGCAACACCCTCTACCTCGTTATCAAGGAGTTCGGCTCTGAGAAGGGCTATCTCGGCCCGGACAAGATCAGCGCCGTGGACTGCGGCTATATCTTTGAGGATCTGGTGCGGCGGTTTTCTGAGAGCTTTGGCGAGGAAGCCGGAGCTCACTTCACCAGCCGGGATATCATCTATCTGATGACCGACCTGCTGCTGTCCGAAGCCGACCTGGACACCAGCAGCATGACCGTTTACGATATGGCCATGGGAACCAGCCAGATGCTGAGCTGCATGGAGGAGCGCATCCACGAGCTGAACAGCGACATTGAGGTGACCTGCTTCGGGCAGGAGTTCAACCCCTCCACCTTTGCCATCGCCAAGGCGGACATGATGATCCGGGGCGGCGACCCCAACAATATGCGGTTCGGTGATACTTTGTCGGAGGATCAGTTCCCCGGATTCACCTTCCAGTACATCATCTCCAACCCGCCCTTCGGCATCGACTGGAAGCGGGAGCAGAAGGCAGTGGAAGCCGAGGCCGCCCGGGGCGAGATGGGGCGTTTTGCGCCCGGTCTGCCCAAGATCAGCGATGGTCAGCAGCTTTTTGTGCTGAACGGTCTTGCCAAGCTGGCAAACAAGGGCAAGATGGCCATTATCCAGAACGGCTCTCCCCTGTTCAGCGGCGATGCCGGCAGCGGGCCCAGCAACATCCGGCAGTATATTCTGGAAAACGACTGGCTGGACTGCATCATCCAGCTTTCCACCGATATGTTCATGAACACCGGCATCTCCACCTACATCTGGGTGCTCAGCAAGGATAAGCCCGCCCACCGCGCGGGCAAGGTACAGCTTATTGACGCCAGCCACTGCTTCGAGCCCCGCCGCAAGAGCATCGGCACCAAGCGCAACGACATCACCGATGCCTGCCGGGCGCTGATCGTCACCGCCTACGGCGAGTTTGCCAACGGCAAGGTGTACGGCGACAAAAACGGCATCTACTGCGAGAGCAAGGTGTTCGAGAGCGTGGAGTTCGGCTACAACAAGATCGTGGTGGAGCGCCCCCAGCGGGACGAGGCGGGCAACGTTATCCTGAAGCGCGGCAAGCCTGTGCCGGACACCAGTCTGCGGGACACCGAAAACGTACCGCTGGTGCAGGATATTGACGCCTACTTTGCCCGCGAGGTTCTGCCCTACGCCCCCGACGCATGGATCGACCACAGCAAGACCAAGGTGGGCTACGAGATCCCCATGACCCGCTATTTCTACGAGTATCAGGCACCGGAAGCCGTGGAGGATATCGTGGCGCGCATCACCGCACTGGAACAGGATATCTCCGCCGGGCTGGCAGAGCTGTTCCATAAGGAGGGCTGACCATGGCACGGAAAATGAAAGACAGCGGCATTGAATGGATTGGGGAGATCCCGGAGGGGTGGGAGGTTCATCGCATGAAATCCTGCATCTCACAAAGAGACGGTGGTGCTTGGGGCGATGAGGCCACCGGCGAAACGGGCGACTGCATTTGTTTGCGAATCGCCGATTTTGATTATGAGCATTTTCGTTTTACTGATTCCAATAACTTAACGATCCGGCATTATGCATCACCCATTATAAAGAAGCTTCTTTTACAGAAAAATGACATTCTCATAGAAAAATCAGGCGGCGGTGAAAAGACGCCCGTTGGGCGGACTGTACTATTTGACAAAGAGTATCCTGCACTTTTTGCAAATTTTATGGATCGGTTGCGTTGTTCCAACTTTATTCTTCCTCAATATCTTCAGTATGTATTTGTTACATTCTACAAAAATCGTTATACACAGAACTATATTAAGCAAACAACCGGCATCCAAAACCTTGATTTATCTTCCATGCTCGCAGACGAGTTTGTTCCTGTTCCCAATCTTAGTGAACAAAAACTCATCGTCTGTTATCTTGAATCAAAATGTTCTAAAATTGATAATCTGCTTTCCAAAATTCGTTCCAGCATTGAGGAATACAAAAAGCTCAAGCAGGCAGTTATTACGCAGGCTGTTACCAAAGGCGTGCGTGGTGAGCGGGAGATGAAGGATAGCGGGGTTGAGTGGATTGGGGTGGTTCCTAAAGAGTGGGCACTACTTCCCTTTCGCAGAGTTTTAAAGGAACGTAATGAGAAAAACACGCCAATCAAATCAACGGAGCGGCTTTCTCTTTCTATTGAACTTGGTGTAACCTTGTATTCCGAAAAGACAACTAATCTCGACCGTTTTAAAGATGATTTTGAGCAATACAAATTAGCTTATAAGGGCGATTTAGTTATGAATAGTATGAATATGATTGTTGGTGCAACCGGAGTTTCTGAATACTTCGGCTGTGTCAGTCCTGTTTATTATACTTTTTATGATGATTCCCTTGAGCATGTAACAGCGAAATACTGTGAATATATCTTCAGAAGTAAAACCATGCTTCGTGTTCTTTATAGTCTTGGGAAAGGAATTTATGCTATTGTTCGCGGAGATGACAGAGTAAACACCTGCCGCCTTAAAGTTTCAAAAGACGATTTAAAAAGTTTAATTGTTCCTGTTCCTTCACTAAATGAACAAAGAGAAATCGTTCATTATCTTAATGTCAAGTGCGCCGAGATTGACAAGCTGATTGCAAAGAAAGAGCAGCTGGTAAAAGAACTGGAAAGCTATAAGAAAAGTTTGATTTATGAGGTTGTAACGGGAAAAGGGGAGGTGTAAAATATGGCTATAACCTTATCCTCACGAGAAAAGAAGCAATGGGAAGAAATTAAAACACTCGCCCAAAACGACGATTGCTTGTGCTTGGATGATGCTGATGCCATCCGCATGAAAAGAGTTCTTGATTTATTGCAAGAACAGGGATATATCAAAAATCTTGATGTTGATGGCACAAATATGTTCTTAGTTCTTGGAAATTTACATGATTTCGATGATTGGATTGATGATGAGGAGAAGAAGCAAGTGAGTATGGAATGGGAAGCAAAACGAAAATTTGATGAAGAAACTCGCCGAATGGTTGCATCCTCAATTGTAAATGGTCAACCTTCTGTCAATGGAATCCGCATCTTGGATGCTGCCGCAGAAGAAGTTCTAACTATTCTCCTCAACCTATATGATGGCAATGATTTACGTCTCGTCAAAGGGAGTAATGCTGATTTTCCAGCAGCTTACCGAACTTCCCTCCGACAGGAATTTGATAAATTATCTATGTATGGAATGATTACATCTATTGCCACTTATATCGGCGGATGGAGCGTTACATTATTGCCTCAAGCACTAACTTATTTTTCCGACAAAGATACCGCCCAATCCAAGAGCACTTCATTTGTACAAACAGCCAACAACTCCTCCCGCAAGAAGTATGATGTTTTCATTTCTCATGCCAACAAAGATAAACTTTCATATGTTAATGATTTATATAGCGTTCTTTCAGACCTTGGTATTGAGATTTTTTACGACTCAAAAGTTCTATCTTGGGGCGACAAATGGAAAGATGTAATTCTTAATGGAACTGAACAATCCGAATTTGCCATCATTGTTATTTCTGAAAACTTCTTTGGCCGAGAATGGACAGAGAAAGAACTTAATACTTTTTTAGAGCAGGAAAACACAAGTGGTCAAAAAATCGTTTTACCCCTTTTGTATAACGTAACAATCGATCAACTTAAAGCAAAATATCCTGCCCTTGAGGAAATTCAAGCCATCTCTACTTCCGACTATACAAAAGAACAAATCGCTATCCTTTTTGCACAAGAGCTTATCAAGCGTTACAAATAAAGGAGGTCTAACCATGCCCCTCAATACCACCGAAAAGCAGTTTGAATCGGACATTGCGGCGTCGCTACTCTCCCCTGCCGGGGGCTACACCCGCAACGGGGATTGCTACGACCCCAAGCTGGGGCTGTTTGTGGATACCCTGATCCGCTTTGTGCAAAAGACCCAGCCCAACGAGTGGGCATTTTTTGAAAAGCAGAACCCGGTAAACCCGGTGCGGAAGTTCTGCACGGCCTTTAACAATGCCTGCGATGCGGATGGGCTGCTTTCGGTGCTGCGGTATGGGTTCAAGCACCGGGGACGGCGGTTCCGGGTGTGCTATTTTCAGCCGGAATCCGCGCTGAACCAGAAGGATGCCCAGCGCTACGCTCAAAACGAGATCACCTGCAACCGGCAGTGGTTCTACTCCGACACCACCCACAACTCGGTGGACATGGTGCTGGCGGTAAACGGCATCCCGGTGTTCGCCTTTGAGCTGAAGAACCAGTTCACCGGGCAGACTGTGGAGAACGCCAAGCAGCAGTGGATGCACGACCGGGACCCGCGGGAGGTGTGTTTCCAGTTCAACAAGCGCATTCTGGGCTACTTTTGCGTAGACCTGACCGAGGTGTGGATGGCCACCCGGCTGGCAGGCAAGGACACCCGCTTTCTGCCCTTCAATCAGGGTTCCAACGGCGCCGGGCGGGACGGCGGCGCAGGCAACCCGCCCAACCCCAGCGGCTACCTTACCGCCTACCTCTGGGAAGAAGTGTTCCAGAAGGACAGCATGATGGACATCCTGCAAAAGTTCATGAGCCTGCAGGACGGCAAGACCCTGATCTTTCCCCGGTACCACCAGCTGGACGTGGTGCGCAAGCTGGTGGCAGATGTGCGGCAGAAGGGTGCCGGGCAGCACTATCTCATCCAGCACAGTGCCGGGTCGGGCAAGTCCAACTCCATTGCTTGGACGGCGTACCGGCTGGCTTCCCTGTTCAACACAGAGAACAAGCCTGTATTTGCCAGCGTCATCGTGGTGACTGACCGCACCGTGCTGGACGCACAGCTGCAGGAGACCATCTCCGGCTTCGACCATACGCTGGGTGCGGTGGAGGCCATTGGCGAGGACAAAAACTCCGGCGACCTGCGGGATGCCATCAACAACGGCGCACGCATCATCATCACCACGCTGCAAAAGTTCCCGGTCATCTATACTGAGGTAAACAAGACCGCCGGGAAGAACTATGCCGTTATCATCGACGAAGCGCACTCCTCCCAGACCGGCACCTCTGCCTTAAAGCTGAAAGCCGCCCTTGCCGACACCGAGGATGCGCTGCGGGAATATGCCGAGCTGGAGGGCAAAGCGGAGGACGAGATTGACCCGGAGGATGCGCTGGTGAAGGAGCTCACCTCCCACGGGCGGCACAAGAACCTGTCCTTCTTTGCCTTTACCGCCACCCCAAAAGCCGCCACGCTGGAGCTGTTCGGCACCGAGTACCCGGACGGCAGCCACCACCCTTTCCACATTTACAGTATGCGGCAGGCTATTGAGGAAGGGTTCATTCTGGATGTGCTGCAAAACTACATGACCTATTCTACCTGCTTCAAGATTGCCAAGACCATCCCGGACAACCCCGACCTGCCCGCCAGCCGGGCGGCAAAGCTCATCCGCAAGTACGAGGAGCTGCACCCCTACAACATCAGCCAGAAGGCAAAGATCATTGTAGAGACCTTCCGGGAGACCACCAGCCACAAGATCGGCGGACGGGGCAAGATGATGGTGGTCACCTCCTCCCGGCTGGCAGCGGTGCGGTACTTCCACGAGGTCAAGCGCTACATTGCAGAGCAGGGTTATGACGATGTGCAGATCTTAGCGGCGTTTTCCGGTGCCGTACCGGACGGCGGCGTGGAGTACACGGAGCAGTCCCTGAACGTCCGCGCCGACGGCAGCCACATTGCGGAGAGCCAGACCAAAAAGGAGTTCCATAACAACTTCAATGTGCTGATCGTGGCTGAAAAATACCAGACCGGCTTTGACGAACCGCTGCTCCACACCATGATCGTGGACAAAAAGCTGAAGGGCGTCAAGGCAGTACAGACTCTCTCCCGCCTGAACCGTACCTGTCCCGGCAAAACCGACACCTTTGTGCTGGATTTTGTAAACAAAGCAGAGGACATCCGGGAGGCATTTCAGCCCTTTTATCAGGAGACGTTTCTGGAGCAGGAGGTCAACACCGACCTCATTTACAAGACCCAGAAGGAGCTGCGGAGCTTTGCCGTCTATTCCGATGCAGACGTGGAAGCCTTTGCCAAGGAGTATTTCCGCAGCACCAAGCAGGATAAAAACGCCGTGGGCCGCATGAGCAGCGTCTTGAAGCCAGTGGCAGACCGCTACAACCAGAAAACGCAGGCCGAGCGGTACCAGTTCCGCCGTCTGCTGCGCAGCCTTGTCAGGTGGTACGGCTACGTTTCGCAGGTGGCACGGATGTTCGATGAAGAGCTGCACAAGGAGAACGTATTCTGCGCTTATCTGCTCAAATTGCTGCCGCCGGACGAGGTCTCTCCGCTGGACTTGGAGGGCAAATTGCAGTTGGAGTATTACAAGCTGCAAAAGACCTTTGCCGGTGCCATCGAGCTGGAACACGCCAAAGGCGTCTACGAGCCGGTCACCCAGAAGGGTGCTCTGGGGCACGACCCCAAGGAGCCGCTGGACGAGATCATTTTGAAGATCAACGAGAAGTTCAAGGGTGAGTTCACCAATGCCGACCGGGTGCTGCTTACTGCCCTGCACGACCGTCTGCTGGCTGACCCGAAGCTGGCAAAGCTGGCGCGCAGCTCCGACCCGCAGATCTTCACCGAGAGCATCTTCCCTAAGGCTTTTGATACTGCCGCACAGGACAGCTATCTCGAAGCGCAGGACACCTTCGCTTCCCTGTTTGAAGATACCAGCAAGTACAAGGCTATCATGTCGGCATTGGCAGAGTGGCTGTATGGGGAATTCCGCAAGAAGTAAAACAGTTTTCCTTTTTGTTTGCTTAAAACAGCCTGCATCCACGGGATGCAGTTCAAGGGTTTGGGTGTTCCCCAACAAGCATTTTGCAATGCAAATGGTGTTTGTATAGACAGACACATTGCTTGCAGATGCAGACGACGGTCTGACCAAAATTGATACTACCTTTGATGGTGATACCGTCTGGCTGTCCATCGACCAGATGGCTGAGCTGTTCCAGCGTGACCGCAGCGTTATTGGAAAACACGTCCGGAACATCTTCAAGGAAGGTGAGCTTCAGAAGGAATCAGTGTGGGCAAAATTTGCCTACACTGCCGCAGATGGAAAGGTCTACGATGTGGACTATTACAACCTCGATGTCATCATCTCCGTCGGCTACCGGGTCAAATCCAAACGCGGCACACAATTCCGCATCTGGGCAACCGGCATCCTGGCAGTGCTGAGCAGCCTGCTCATGGCATTTGCGCCCGGCCTTTTCCTGATTTGTGCGGCAATGGGTCTGAACGCCCTGTCCAGCACCATGTTTTCCGGCACCGATGCCGCTCTGACCTACGACAGCCTGAAGCAGGCCGGGCAGGAAGAACGGTATCTTTCCGTGGCCGCCAACCGCTCCCAGATCGGCATGCTGGCCAGCGCGCTCGGCTCCCTTGCCAGCACACTGCGGCGGTTCTACACGGTGTGTGCCCTGCTGGTCGGCGGCGGGACCTTTCTGGTCGGCGCAGCGCCCGCATGGGGCGGCATTCTGGGCATGATGCTGGTGCAGGGCGTGCTGGAAGTCTGGCTGCTCCATGCCGACCAGCGTCTCAATGCCCTGATCTCCAGTGATCAGCGGGCTACCCTCATCAGTGTGGACAGCATGGCCTACAGCATCCTGATGATCCCCGCAAGCCCCTTTGTGGGTGCCGTGGGCGATCTCTTCGGGCAGGCGGGTGCCGGGCTTGCCCTGCTGGGCGTCCTGACCGCCGCCAGCGGGGTGGCTGTACTGGCCAAGCGCCGGAGCTGAGTTTTACCACAAAACGCAACAGACCGCTGCGGCCTCCGGAGAGATCGCAGCGGTCCTTTCTTTTATGCTCAGTAGCACTTTTTGCAAGCCGTGAATCCGCGGGATTTTGCAGTGGACAGGCTCACTTTCTCAGGGCCTTTCATTCCGCTGCAGTTGGGGTTGCTGTGGTACTTCTTGCCACCATGGGTGGGGATCCACACCATCTGGCTGGTCGTCTGGCCGGAAGATGCACTGCCCGTGCTCTTTTTGCTGCCGGAAGTGGTCGTGGTCTTTTTGCTGCTGGCGGCAGCGGCGGCCTTCTGGGCATCCAGCTTTTTCTGCCCGGCCGTGTACAAAGCTGTCGTGTCGCTGGTGGTGCCGTTCAGCAGCACCGAGCCATTCTGGATGTCCAGAATGGGCATGCCGTTCACGTCCAGTGTGCCGGCATACACGCCGTACAGGGTCATCTGCTGTGCCGGGGCCGCTGCCTTGAAGGCATCAAATTTCGACTTCTGCACGGCCACATACCACACGCCGTCGGCGGTGTCAAAGCCAAAAATAAATGCAGTATCGTTGCTGGTAGCCGCACTGTAATTGGGCGTACCGGTAATAGTGATAGGCTGTCCCAGCGGCTGAGACGTTGCCTGCGCATAGGGTACCGTCTGGCAGGAACTGCTGTCCACCGCCGCAAAGGCAGCCGGGCAGCACAGCAGGCTCAGGCACAGGGCCAGTGCCGCTGCAAGAATCCGGAATTGTTTTTTCATCGCACACATCCTCCTCTGTTTGCCGGTCACCCGGCTATTTTACGGTTTGATCGTACCTCCTGTTTCTCTATGCAGCAATTCCCAGAATGTGTTGTTTTTCGGCACATTCCGACGCATTCAGGAAGCAAGATCAGTTCTCACCATATATTATACCGCTTTATGTTCATTTACGAACCGTAATATGGCATTCATTTCAAGCAAAGTTCACCTCATAATAGTATTGGGGTGATAATAATGGATGAACTCAGAATTAAAAAACTCTCCGAACCTGTTACATTTACGATTCGCGTAGACAAGTCAATCGTCGATTTCTACGATGATCTTGCCGGAAAAACAAATCGCTCCCGCAATGAGCTGATCGGGCTTGCTTTGGACTACGCCAAGGATAAGATCATCGTGGAAGAATAAGCGTTCTTTCCGTAAACAAAAAATGCGAACGAAAGCATTTCTGCTCTCGTTCGCATTTTTTTATTGCTTCACACAGCGTGTCGTGTTGCGGGCGCTCCGGATCAGATGCCGGCGGCAGCGTTCTGACCGGCAAAGCGGCCGAAGGTGGCACTGCGGCCTGCGGCGGCACCTGCCATCAGGCTGGGATAGCTGCCGGAGAAGTAGTTGCCACTCATGTCGCCGATGACATACAGGCCGGGGATGGCCTTGAAGTCCTGATCAATGGCGTGCATATTGTCGTCGATCTGGATGCCGTCGATGGTGCAGATCAGATAGCCGCCGGCCTGACGGACGCCGTAGAAGGGAGCTTCGCTCAGGGTGGACAGACGATAGTCCTCCTTACCGTAATCCTCGTCCTCGCCCTTGGCAGCCAGCTCATTGTAGCGATCCACCGTTGCGGTGAAGGTGTCCTTGGGCAGGCCCAGCTTGTCGGCCAGCTCCTCCACGGTGTCGGCCTGCACGATGTAACCCTGGTCCTGCAGATCGGCGTTCATGCCCTCGATGTACTCAATGGGGAACACCGGAGCGGTGCCGTTCGCATGCGGGTACAGACGGCTGCAGCCGTGGGTGGCAAAGTGCTCCACATCCTCGGGGTACTTGCTGTCCCACACAGTGCAGTAGGTGTGGTAGGGCTGGCTGGCTGCAGCGTGCAGCACCAGATCGTAAGGCATGTACTCGTTCATGAAGCGCTCACCGTTCAGGTTCACCTTCAGGAACGGCTGGCTGCCCATCCAGAACAGGGCACCGTCGTTGGCCTTGCCGTACTCCCCCACCTGGTCGGGCTTGATGGCACCGCGGTCAAAGATCATGGAGGTGTGGGTCTGGTCCATGATGGCACCGGCCCACAGGCAGGCCTTGATACCGTCGCCCTTGGCACCGGGCTTGGAATAGTTGATGCAGGTCTGCTCCACGCTCTGGGGCTGCAGGGCGTTCATCATGGTTTCATTGCCGCTGTAGCCGCCGCAGGCCAGAATGACGCCCTTGGATGCGTTGTAGCGCACATACTCGTCGTTGGCATTCTTGGCGATCAGGCCGGTAACGCGGTTGCCATCCTTTTCCAGCTTGACCATGGTGATCTCGTACTGCACTTCCAGACCGTCGGCCTCGGCGTGCTTGAGCACGGCGTCCATGGTCAGCTGCTCGCTGTACTCGTCGCCGTACTGGGTGCTGTGGCCCACGTCCAGCACCTCGTAGTTGTCGTTGCCACGCTTTTCGTCGATCTCGTGGCGGAAGTCGATGCCGCTCTCGGCCAGTACGTCGGTGAACCAGTCGATGGTCTCACCGCTGCGGTCTGCCCACACCTGTGCCAGGCTGCGGCGGGTATAGCCCTGGCTCCAATTGCACAGGTAGCGCACAGCGTCCTTCTTGTTCACGTCATCGCCGTCCTCCTGCTGCTGCTTGGAGCCGCAGGCAGCCAGCGTGTCGCGGATGCCGCTGGCCATGTCGTGGCCGAACTTTTCGATCAGGATGGTCTTGGCACCAGCCTCGGCCGCGGCGGCAGCGGCAAAGGTACCAGAAGAACCAGCACCCACCACCAGCACCTCACACTCCACGGTCTGCTTGATGTCGCTCTCGGCCACTTCGGGCTCCTCGCCCAGCCAGTCGGCGGTGGAGGCAGTCTCCTCGGTGGTCTGCTCAGCGGGGTTGATGGCACCGCCGCTGGCCTGACGGATGCAGTCGGCCACAGCGTTCTGCACAGCCTTGCTGGTCACGGTGGCACCGGCCACACCGTCGATCTGGCTGGTCTGAGCGTTCATCACCTGCTCGATCAGCTTGTCCTTGGCGGCCTGGCCGATGCTGTCGGTCTCGCCGGACAGGTCCAGCTCCACCTTGGTGATGCTGGCAGCGTCAAAGGTCACCGTGGCGGTGATCTCGCTCATGCCCTTGGCGGTGGCGGTGTAGGTGCCAGGGGTGTAGATGCCGGCTGCACCGGAAGATGCAGCAGCGGTGGAGCTGCTGGCTGCATTGCAGGCAGCCAGACCGGCTGCGGTGACGCTGCTCATGGCGGCAGCGGCAGCGATTTTCAGAAAGCCTTTGCGGGAGATCTTTTCCATAATAAGGTTCCTTTCTCTTCTTTTTCTTCGTGCTTTGTTCCAGAGTGGCAAAAATGCTTTGCCATTCTTGTTAAAAGTATCACATTTACAACCAAAGAAAAAGAAGTTATAATATCCCTGTAGGTGTCAAGAAAAACTTGCGTTTTATTTCTGGAAAGGAACCTCCCATGACCATCCAGCAGCTGCGCTATTTTCTGGCGTTGTGCGAAGATCTGAACTATACCCGCACGGCCGGGCGGCTGTATCTGTCGCGGCAGGCGCTGCGCCTCAGCATTGCCGCACTGGAAGAAGAGCTTTGCGGCCCGCTGTTCATCAATGTGCGCAATCACCTTGCCCTGACCGAAAAGGGCCAGCGCTTCCGGGCACAGGCCGCGCCGGTGGTGGAGCAATTTGACCGGATGTGCGCGCAGGCGTATCAGGATATCCGGTCCCCCGCCCTGCGGCTGGGCATCAGTGTGGCGTTGGTGCCCAGCTACCTGCCCATACTGGGGGATGTGCTGGAGCAGTTCCGGCAGCAATACCCGGGCATCCCGCTGGAAACCACATTGCTCTCCAACGACGCCGTATGTGCACAATTGCAGAACGGCACGCTGGACGCCGGGCTGGTGATGGACCTGGGCGGCTGCGCGGCCGGGCTTGCCCGCACCGCGCTCACCCGGCACACCGCGGCCCTGCTGGTGCCCCGCTGCAGCCCGTTCTGGGGGCGCAGCAGCATCGCCCCGGCAGAGCTGGACGGCCAGCTGCTGTTGGTGCCGGGCCTTGCGCCGGAGCCGCTGGCCCCGCTGTGGAATACCCTGCGGCAGGCCAGTGCCCGCCCGAAGGTAGAGATCGGCGAACAATACTATCAAGTGCTTTACCGCACCCAGGAGCGCAACGGTCTGGCCCTGGACCGGTTGGAGATCACCTCCGACCACAGCATGGACAATGTTCAGGACGTGGCACTGGACGGCATGCCGCCCATCTGCGCCGCCTTTTTGCAGCCGGAGCACGCAGAGCACCCCTGTGTCCGGCTTTTGTGCAGCTTTTTGCAGGAACACCTGCGCAATCTATGAAAGAAGGGACCCTTATGCATTTTTATGGAACCATCGGCCCGGCCTGCGCCAGTGCCGGAACTCTGCGCCGCCTTGTGGACGCCGGCATGACCGGCCTGCGCATGAACCTTTCCCACGGGGCGCTGGCCGAACACGCTGACTGGCTGGCAATGATCCACGCTGTCGGCATTCCGGACCTGCTCATCGACCTGCAGGGGCCGGAACTGCGTGTCGGGCGGCTGGCCAGCCCGGTCACCCTGCCGGAGGGCGGCACGGTACAGCTGGGTGCAGGCGGCATCCCCTGCCCTGTCCAGCTCGTGCAGGCAGCCCGCCCCGGGCAGCTGCTTCTGCTGGATGACGGCAAGCTGCTGGTGGAAGTAACTGCCGCCGGGCCGGATGCACTGGTCTGCACCGTACTGCGGGGCGGCGTTCTGCAAAGCCGCAAGAGCATTGCCGCCCCGGGTCTGTCGGTGCCCATGCCCACCCTGACAAGTGAGGACCTTGCCAACCTGCGCATCGCAGCTTCCTGCGGCGTCACCGGGGTCATGCTGCCCTTCGTGCGCGGGAAACAGGACATCCTTTCCCTTCGGCAGGCGCTGGCCGAGGCCGGTGCGCCGCAGATCCGCATCTTTGCAAAAATCGAGAACCTTGCCGGGGTGCAGGCCCTGCCGGAGTTTCTGTCCCTCGTGGACGAGGTGGTCATCGCCCGCGGCGACCTGGGCAACGCCATGCCGCTGTGGGAGCTGCCCCGCTGTCAGAAACAGCTTTCCGCCGCCTGCCGGGCCGCCGGGGTACCCTTTATGGTGGTCACCCAGATGCTGGACAGCATGTGCACCCGTGCCGTGCCCACCCGCGCCGAGGTGAGCGATATTTACAATGCTGTGTTGGATGGTGCGTCCAGCCTGATGCTCACCGGCGAGACCGCCGCCGGGCAGTACCCCGTGCAGGCCATGGAGTTCCTGGTTCGGACGGCAAACACCGCCCTGTAAGGCAGTTCGGCCTTCTGCACGCTTTTTCGGTCCGAAATGACAAAAAGGATGGATTCTGTCGTAAAGAGTTGGTATAATGAAGGCAAAATATTTTTGCAGGAAGGTTTTTCTATGGGAATCGTAGTCATCGGAGCCGTTTTTGTGGACATCAAGGGGTACCCCCTTTCCACCTACATCCCGGGCGGGCGCAACTCCGGCCGGGTCGAGCAGGTACACGGTGGTGTGAGCCGCAACATCGTGGAGGACATCGCCAATGTGGAGCTGCGCCCCACCTTTGTGGGTCTGGTGGACGACACCGGCATGGGCCAGGATGTCATCGACAAGCTCCGCGACCACAAGGTGAACACCCAGTTCATCCGCCGCGTGAAGGACGGCATGGGCACCTGGCTGGCCGTGTTCAACAACGACGGTGACGTATGCGCCTCCATCTCCAAGCGCCCGGACACCACTCCCCTCACCGCTCTGCTGAAAGAGCAGGGAGACGAGATCTTCAAGGACTGCGACAGCATCGCGCTGGAGCTGGATCTGGAAAAAGAGACGGTCAAGCAGGTGCTGCGCTTTGCCAAAAAGTACAACAAGCGGGTCTACGCGGCCATCTCCAACATGAGCATCGCCATGGAACGCCGCGACTTTTTGCAGCAGGTGGACTGCTTTGTGTGCAACCAGCAGGAAGCCGGGCTGCTCTTCTCGGACGATTACGACCACCTTTCCCCCGCTGCCATGCGGGAGGTGCTGGCCGCCAATGTACACAGCGCCAACATCCCCTGCATGGTGGTCACCATGGGCGGGCAGGGTGCCGTGTATGCCCGCGCCAACGGCGAAAGCGGCGTTGTGCCCGCCAAGAAGGTGGATGTGATCGACACCACCGGTGCCGGTGACGCCTTCTTTGCCGGTACGGTCATCGGCCTGACCTACGGCAAGAACCTGCCCGCCTCCTGCGAGATCGGCAGCCGTCTGGCCGCCTCGGTGATCTCCATCACCGAAAACGTCTGCCCCCGGTTCCGCCCGCTGGAATTCGGGCTGGACATTCCCGTGCTGGACTGAGTTACACCCAAAAGCGCCGGAGCATTCCCGCAAAAGGGAGCGCTCCGGCGCTTGTTTTTTGTTCGTCAGAATTCGTTGATGGCTGCTGTGACGGGCATTGCCTGCAATCGCTTCACCGGGCCGTGCACCGCAAGCGCCGCTGCACCTGCCACGAACAGACAGAGCACTGCCAGCAGCCCGAAGGGCACCCGCCACACGACGCCGAAATAGTGGGTGATCAGCCGGGTATACAGTGCACGGTGCAGCACAAGGCCGGCAGCAACGCCCACCAGCAGGCCGGACACCGCATAGGTCCCGGCCTCCGCCGCGATCATCCGGCACAGTTGGACATCCTCCATGCCCACGGCGCGCATGGCACCGTACTGCCGGGCACGGGCGGAAACGCTCATGGAGATGCTGTTGACGATGTTCAGCAGCGAGATGCCGCCGATGATGGCCAGAAAACCGTACAGCACGATGCGTACCGCGTAATAGGTGCCGCGGTCCTGCCGGTTGCTCTCCCGCAGGTCCTGCATGATGACGTCATCCGTGGCAAGGTCCGCCAGCGTGAAGAGGGTGTCCTCGTCGGCGGTGCGGTCCAACTGCACACCTACCATATTATAGTTCTGGTCGCCTGCCACCTGTCGGAACAGCGCTTCCGGTGCAATAAGGGTCACATCATCCGGGAAGGTGCCCTCCGAGAAGGCACCCACGATGGTAAGCGGCACCCCGTTCACTGTGATGACGTCCCCGATCTGCATGGGGTTGTTCTTATTGTAGATGGTCATCACTTCATTGCCTGCGCCGGGCATCCGACCCCGTACCACCACGGAACGGCTGGACTCCAGCATATAATCATCGTAGGAGCAGAAGATAACGTGGTCCACGTTGCCCTTGTCGCTGCTGGCCGGGGTATCCACCAGACCAGTGCAGCCCCACGCATGGGCGACGCCCGGCACTTCCAGCAGTGTCCGGGTCATGCTGCCGGGCAGCACCTGCGCATTGCCGTAGCCGTTGTAAAGCACATCGGGCTGCCACGGCACCAGACTGGGCAACAGCAGAGAGGCGAACTGCAAGAGCACGGTAAAGCCCAGCGCCAGCACAATGCTCAACGCAAAGCTGGCGGTCATCAGGGCCCAGTTCTTTTTGCTGGCGGTGGCATGGCGGACGCCCAGTGCCAGTTCCACCCGGCCCTTTCCGGCATGGGCCGCACGGCCCACCGGCACATTCTGGGTGCTGCCGGAGACCGCCGCCATCGGCGAGACCTTTGCCGCCCGCTTTGCCGGGGCCTGCGCAGCCAGCAGCACCGTCACCACACCCACCACGGCACCGGCGCACAGGCCCGCAGGGCTCAGCTGCCAGACTGGCGTTGCCGCAAACTCGCCGCCGATGCCGTACCGCAGCGCGGCGCAGATCGTCCAGCTGGCCAAAGTGCCCAGCACAAGGCCGATGGGCACCGCCGTCCTGCACCAGTTGAGGGCTTCCAGCCGGACGAACCGGATGACCTGCCGTTTGCTCATGCCGATGCAGCGCATCATGCCAAAGAACTGGGTGCGCTGGGCCAGATTGCTGTTCATGCTGCCGGAGATCATCAGCACTCCGGCCAGCAGCACCAGCACGAACAGCACCGCTGCCATCCCGTACACGGTCTGAAAAGCCGTACTGCTGCTCTGCCCTGCCGAACCCATCACCTGCAGGTTTTCCTGCACAGCCGTCTCCCCGTACCGGCTGCGCAGCTTCGGCAGGGCCTTTGCTGCTCTGGCCGCGCTGGTGTATTCCAGCTCATAATGTGTCTGGGGCAGTGCCTCGCCGTTTGCAGTCAGCAGGGCCGCAAAGGCTTCCTGCGGCAGGTAGGCATCCACGATGCTGTACTGCTCGCCGTAAAAATCCTCGTCGATGCCGCCGACGCCGGTGACCGTGAGGGGCTTTTCCGTTCCGTCCGGCAGTGTCAGCGTTACAGTGTCTCCGCTGCCCACATGCAGCACCCGTGCAGCGGTCTTGCCCAGCAGCACTTCGTTTTCCGCCTGCGGGTAGGTGCCCGCAAAGGCTGCGGCACGGTTCAGGCTCACATAATCTGCATCGGCACCATACAGCACCACCCGCTTGCCGTTCAGGCGGTATGCGCTTTCGCCGTTCTCATTGAATACTGCTCCGGCACCCACCCGCACCACGTCCGGCTGGCCGACCAGCTGCGCAGCCTGCTCCGGCGTGATGCCGGTGACCTCCAGATGCCAGCTGCCGCTTTTTCCGGCTGCACGGCCCGTCTGGGTGCGCAGCATCATGTCCGCCACACTGAAGATGGCCGTGACCAGGAACACTGCCGTGACGATGCACAGGATGGTCAGCCGGTTCTGCCGCCTGCGCACCCTGGCAGAAATGGGGATCAGGCTTAGATAGCTTTTCATTCCGCGCACCTCCCGAAGTCGGTCAGCACGCCGTCCGACACCTGCAGCACTCGGTCTGCCGTCTGGGCGATGCTGCGGCTGTGGGTGATCATGACGATGGTCTGGGCGTATTTGCGGGAAGCCTCCTTCAGCAGGGCGATTACCTCGCCGCTGTTGCGGGTGTCCAGATTGCCGGTCGGCTCATCGGCTAAAATCAGCGCCGGACGGGTGATGAGCGCCCGCCCGATGGCCACGCGCTGCTGCTGCCCGCCGGAAAGCTGGCCGGGCAGGTGACTGCGCCGCTTGCGGAGGTCCAGCACATCCAGCAGTTCTTCCAGATACGCCGTGTCCGGCTTCTGGTAGTCCAGCAATACCGGGAACAGGATATTCTGCTCCACGGTCAGCTCCGGGATCAGGTTGAACGCCTGAAACACAAAGCCGATGTTCCGGCGGCGGAAGATGGTGCGCTCCCGCTCTTTCATGGCAAACAGATCTCGCCCGTCCAGCAGCACCTTGCCGGAGGTAGGGGTGTCCAGCCCGCCCAGCAGATTGAGCAGAGTGCTCTTGCCGGAACCGCTCTCGCCCACCACGGCCACAAATTCGCCCTTGGGCACCGAGAAGCTCACGTCCTTCAGCGCCTGCACGGCAGTCTCGCCGGTGCCGTAGGTCTTGCAAAGGGCCTGTGCCTGCAACAGATTCATACAAAAACCTTCTTTCGTTTTGATCTGTCCACAGCATACCACCCGTTTGCTACAGCCCGGTGACTGCAAGACTACAATTTTGTAGGGATCGCCGGAGCGGGCCTGTTCCGCAGCAGGATGGTGAAGGCGGTGCCCCGGCCCAGCTCACTTTCCACTTCCAGTGTGCCGCCGTGGACCTCCACAATGGATTTCGCCAGCGGCAGCCCCAGCCCGATGCCCGGCGTATCCTGCGCAAAGCGGCTGCGGTAGAATCGCTTGAACAGATGGGGCAGGTCCTCCGGGTGGATGCCGGTGCCGGTGTCCACCACCCGGATGCGCACAAAGTCGGCAAAGCGGCTGCCCTCTACCGTCACGGTGTCCCCGGCGCGGGTGTGGTCCAGCGCATTCTTGATCAGGTTGCCCACGGCCTCGCGCATCCACACCCGGTCACAGCACAGGCACACCCCCTGCTCTGCCGCGACGGCCAGCTGCTTTTGCTCCTGCCGGGCGCGGCAGGCAAAGGGCCGGGCAGTCTGCTCCAGCAGACCTTGCAGATCTTGTTCCGTTTTTTCCAGCTGTACAGTCCCCGCATCCAGCCGGGTGAGCTTGAGCAGACTTTGCACCAGCTGTTCCATCCGGTCCAGCTCCTGTTCGGAAAGTTCGGCCAGCTCCCGCACATTTTCTGCGTCATCCGTTCCGGCCTGCAGCAGACCGTTGTAGATATTCAGAGCGGCCAGCGGCGTCTTGAGCTGGTGAGAGATATCGGCCATGGTGTTCTTCAAAAACTGCTTTTCCCGCTGTTCCCGGTCGGCATGGGCGTTGAGCACTGCCGCCATCTCATTCACTTCATGGAACAGCCGGTACAACTGCCCTTCACGGCCGCTGTCCAGCCGGGCAGTGGCGTCCCCGTCCAGCAGGGCACGCACCTGCGCAGCCGCTTCCTCCAGCCGTTTCTGCCGTCGGGCAAAATAAGCAGCGGCACTGCCCAGCACCCCGGCCGCCAGAAGGACAAACAGCCCCAGCAGCGGCAGGCACAGTGCCGGGCACAGTGCCCACGACGCGCATTCTGCCGCCAGCAGGGCCGCAGCCAGCCCGGTGCACAACCGGGCAAACAGCTGCCGGACATCGTCCTCCACCAGAAATTTCATCTCACACATCCCCGTTCCAGCGGTAGCCCATGCCCCGCACCGTGACCAGCCGCTGCGGGCTGCCGGGGTCATCCTCCACCTTGAGCCGCAGCCGCCGGATGTACACCGTGAGGGTGTTGGTATCTACATAATTGCCCTCGCAATCCCACAGGGCGTTCAGAATGGTCTCTTTGGTCAGCACCTGCCCCGGGCTGCGCAGAAACAGGCACAGCAGCTTGTACTCCGCTGCCGTGAGTTCCAGCGGAACGCCGTTCTTTTCGGCCCGGCCGGCCAGCAGATCTACCCGGATGCCGCCGGAGCACAGCTCGGTGGCCTGCTGTGCCCCGAACCCTCCGGCCCGGCGCAGCAGTGCGTGCACCCGACTCAGCAGCACCCCCAGCTTGAAGGGCTTGGTGATGTAATCGTCACCACCCAGGTCCAGCCCAGTGATGATGTCCATTTCCTCATCCGACGCGGTCAGAAACAGGATGGGCACCCCGGAAGTGCGGCGCACCTCCCGGCAGAAGTCGAAGCCGGTGCCGTCCGGCAGGGTCACGTCCAGCATCAGCAGGTCGTAGCGGCCCGCCTGCCACAGATGCCCGGCCTCGGCCAGGGTACGGGCCGTGTCCAGCGCATAACCCGCCCGGCCCAGTGCAAGGGTCAGCCCGGTGACCAGACTTTTGTCATCCTCCAGCAGTAAGATCCGCTCCATGGTGCAATTTCTCCTTTTTGCAAAAAATGCCGGGTGCTGCCGCAGGTACGGCAGCTGCCCGACGTGCAGTCACGCATTCTGTTGTTTGTACTGTTCGCCCCACGCCCACATAGCGTCCATGATGGGCTTCAGGCTCCGGCCCCTCGCGGGCCGTTTTTTCTATTTTACGGCACAGACGCAGTGCTTGTCAAGCAGGGGCCGGGCACCCCGCACATCCGGCTCAAAAAATTTTTTTGCAGTCCAAATTGCGAGAAATCGGCGGTTCACCGCAAAAGTTTCCGAATCGTAACCGGTCAAAAGTCACCCGCCGGTAACCAGGTTACCGCATTGTGCGTACTTTACGCCGGGCAAAAAGGGGTGTATCATGGCCTCGTCAGCCGGGGCACGCCGAGATGCCCCGCACACCCAATGCAATAATCCTGGAGGATGCTCACGGCGCCATCGCCGACTTCTCCGGCAACCCTCCCTACGAGTTCTGATTCCCGTTTCGTGCAGATCGCCTTGGAAACGCTGTTTTCAGGGCGTTTTGCCGTTTGGTACCGCAAAGGAGGTCTTTCTATGACCCAGACCGAACGCCGCCGTTTTTTGCTCAGCCTCCTGCTGGCAGAAGCCCCCGAATACCGGCAGCTGGCCGTCCCGGACGATGCCGCCGGGCAGAAGCAGCTGCTGCGCGCACTGCTCAATGTGCGCCCGCCCCGGGATGCCAGCCCGGAGTTTTTGCAGGTGCAGGACGAATACCTGCGCGCCGAGCTTGCCCAGAAGGGCGTTACCGTCCTTGAAGGCCTGACCCCCGCCGCCCGCTGCGGGGAAGCTGCCCTTTACCTGTGGCAGGGCGACATCACCACGCTGCAGTGCGACGCCATCGTCAACGCCGCCAACAGCGGCATGACCGGCTGCTATGTGCCCGGCCACCGCTGCATCGACAACTGCATCCATACCTTTGCCGGGGTACAGCTGCGCAGCGCCTGTGCCCGCCTGATGGCGCAGCAGGGCCACGAGGAGCCCACCGGGCAGGCCAAACTCACCCCGGCCTTCAACCTGCCCTGCCGGTATGTCCTGCACACGGTGGGGCCCATCGTGACCGGGCGCGTCACCGCACGGGACCGCGCTCTGCTGGCCTCCTGCTACTGCGCCTGTCTGACGAAGGCCGCAGAAGCCGGGCTGGAAAGCATCGCATTCTGCTGCATCTCCACCGGCGTGTTCTGTTTCCCGAATGAGGATGCGGCAGAAATTGCCGTACAGACTGTGAAGGAGTTCCTGCAAACGCCCACAACCATCAAAAAGGTGATCTTCAATGTTTTCAAAGATTTGGACAAGGAAATCTACACCCGACTGCTCACAGCCTGAGCAGCTCAAAAAGGCCCTGCACGAGGCTGATGCCGTCATCATCGGCGCAGGAGCCGGGCTGTCCACCTCCGCCGGGTTCACCTACGCCGGGGAACGATTCCGAACATATTTTTCCGATTTTGCCAGCAAATACGGCTTTACGGATATGTATTCCGGCGGCTTTTACCCTTACCCCACCATGGAGGAATACTGGGCGTACTGGAGCCGGTACATTTATATCAACCGCTATCAGAACGCCCCAAAGGCCCGCCGTCCATCTCTTTTGGCTCCGGCTTGATGGCCGCTTTTAACTGCGGTGTATTGACCGAACCGAGCTGGAACAGATGATCCGCGAACACGGATTTATCGTTTCCGACAGCTAAAATGTATTTCAGCAGATTTCCCGTAATATGCCGGGCCGTACCATCCGACCGAAATTTCCGTCGTAGTTCAGGTTTCCACGCAAGAATGACAGAGCATTCCCGTCCTCTCGCTGCAGTCCTGCACCCCCGATAAAAAGCTGCCCGCATACCGTGTGATCTTGTCACATCCGGTATGCGGGCAGCTTGTCTTTTCTGATTTTACGCGCTTTTGGGGCTTATTTTGCCACGATCTCGTCGGCCAGAGCGTCCATCTGGGCTTCCGCAGCAGCATTGGCAGCAGAGCGGATGGTGACCACGTTCTCGCAGACCGTGATGTTCTTCATGCCTTCCAGCTCGGCGCGCATGAGTTTGG
>OLQD01001074.1_pt1 | contig 23931 bp, 8 predicted proteins | sample 1672841 | NCBI WGS metagenome assembly OLQD01 (sample SAMEA3136729, study PRJEB25190) | human gut metagenome | biome: human gut; feature: human-associated habitat; material: faeces | place: Austria | collected 2013 | reverse complement strand
TGTTGAGAGTGTGTTCCTGTATGGAGTGGATGATACGGTTCTCGTTATGGATTATATCAATTTTTTATGTAGGGTCTATGAACGGGCCATTAGTAAGGAAGAGTTTGTATCAGAATTTAATCGTTTTGCAGAAAAATTTAAGGCTTACACGGGGACTGAATATTCTCCTAATGGTACCCCGTCTTTAATTTTTAGCTTGTGGCCGTTTGTATGGTATTAATTAGATAAAAAGAGATATGAGGAAAATATTTTTTTTGGTGATTGTTTTGTTTGCAATGCAGCACCTTTCAGCCCAGAAATTTGTTTTGATGAAAGATACAGCGTGGATTGAAAGCAAAGATAGTTGTGTCTATCGAGTGGAAGGGTATGACCAATTGATCTCGAAAGAGAAATTCAGACATCATATTGTGATACGTTCGCGATCTTTGGAAAGTGCGTGGTTGGACTGGTTGAGTTGGTCGGTGCTTCCTCGAGAAATTCGTCCGTTTATCAAAAAGTGTGAGCCCGGTCTACCGCGTCCCATGTTTGGGCCTCGTCAGCTTTTTGATACTTATAGAGGTTTGATGTTAGAGTTTGTTCTTGATGGGCATGGAAATATTATAACCGTATTTTTTTATGTCAGTAAAGAAATACGTGATAAGATAACGGAAAAGCATCTGAAAAAGATGTATAATGCTATAATGAAACACAAAATGCCTTTGCCAGTAGTGGAGAAAATCTTGGCTTCAAACAAGGAATTTTATAAATGGGATGATCTGTCACCGGATTCGACTCGCATCCGGTGTATGGTAGATATGGGCAGCGAGATAGAATTTTTAGAAGAATTGAAAAATTTCGAGTGGCAGGAGTTGAGAGAGATACGGGAAGAACGTGAGAAGAAGTGGAATTAATTGCTGCATTTTCACCAATTAATTCTACTTTAATATGATCTTCTGTAATTTGTTTAACATTTGTAACTCCATTTAGATCTATAGTTACTTGTACAGTAACACCTGATAATAATTTATATCCATCTTTTCCTTTTACTTCATCAAGTTGGAATATATCTTTTCCACCTGTTACAAGTTCAATATCTTGAATATTAATTACACCATTTGAATTAGTTACAGGATTTTGTGTTCCTGGCTCATCAGAGTTAGTATCATATGCTATCCAATCTGCTGCATTTCCTGCACGCATTCTAACTCTAAATTCTACACCTTCAAGTTTTTTCTCTACATTATCTTTATCAACTTTTACAATTTGGAATCCATATTTTTCTGGCTCTTTTACAATCTCTGAGTCTTTCATATTTATAGTAATAGTATTATCTTCTACTTCTAATACACATTTACTATACAATAATGTTTTTATCTTATCTTGTAATTGTGTTCCATCTACAGATTCAAAATCAACATTTGTTCCATTTCTTCCAACATCTGCTACATTTCCATTAGCATCTATTCTTATAGTTAAGTGTACTTTAATGTTTTCGAAATCATTATTAAATCCTTCTGGTGCATTTATTTCTTGAATGTAATATTCATAAACAGAATTTGGAACAGCTTCTATATCTGCGAAATCCCATGTTGCTGAACCTTTATATATTTCTGTAGTACTTATTTGTCCTCTAGAATTTCTAGAAATTTTATCTATTTTAAACTCTCCGCCTTCTAATATTTTACATCCAGTTATATCTGTTGTTGATTTATTATCAGCTCTTTTTCTTAAAGTCATATGGTATGAAATACTATTTGCAATTTTTAAAACAAATTTATTTTCATTCCCTGAATCTTTTACTAATTCTATATATTTTCCATATGTATTTGCATCATATTTTGTTGTTTCAGTTTTGCCTTCTTCTACTACACTAATAATTTCTCCTTTAACAGTTCCATCCTCATCAACAACTATTTTTAATACTGCTTTTTTAATTTTGTTTACATAGTTTTTGTTTGGTTTTTCTTTTTCTTCTACTTGATAATAATATGTTGTGCCTAATTTTACTTTTTCTTGGCTATCAATTTTTTCTTCTTTACTACTATCTGTAATAAGTGAATCATTTATTACAGTCCACCCATCATCATCTCTTTGTTTTCTTTCAATATTGAATTTTACACCTGATATTTCTTTATTTTTATCTCCAAGTTCATGTTTAAATAAACTCAAAGAATAGTCTCGTGTGGTTTGTGGATTTTTAATATTTAGAGTAACTGTATTAGTCTCTTCATTAATACTTAATCCATCTTTTACCATATCCACTGCCTTGGCTAATCCAGATGTATTATTTAGATCTTTTGGTTCTACTTTTACTACTGTATTTTCTTTATCTACTTTTCCATTTTTATCAATTGCTACTTCTAATTTTATTCTGAAATCCTTAAATACATTTTCATATAAATCTTGTGCGTATGTTTCTTCTATCGTATATGTATAAGTCTTATTAACTCTTACACCGCTTTCTTCTTTTACAAATCTACCAGTTGGTTCATCATCTGTAGTTCTTTGTAAAGCTTTATCTGTTTGTATATTTCCATTAGGACCATTAATTGTAAATCTTGCTTTATTTAAATATTCGCTTGATACTTCTGCATCAACTTTATTAATTTCCAAATTATACTTTGTAGTTTTTTGATTTGGAACTGTAACTGTTATTGTTTGAGTCTTATCATCAACTTTAATATCTAATCCTTTTTCTAGCATTTCGCTTTCTTGTTTTGTATTTTCTGAAGATTTCATTTGATTTATAGAAACTGTTGCATCTTTTACAACGTAAGATTTTCCATCATCAGAAACTCCAGTTTTTACTCTTACAATTAGTTGATGATCTTCAATCTTTGTATATCCTTCTGGAACAGATTTTTCTTTAATAGTATAAATATCTCCATTACTATTTGGTTTAGATATTTCTACCTCATCCCATAATACTGCTATACCTTCATCTCCAGCTGTTACTTTATCACCAGTAGAGATTTGTTTTGGATTTAATCCATTAAATACTACCCCTTGTATTGCTTGGCTTGGATTATTTGCATCTCTTTTCTTTACTTGTATTTTATATTTACCTGTTAATTTAGGATTTTTTACTTTAATGTTTATGTGTCCTGTATCTTCATTTATTGTAAACATTACTTGTTTTGAATCATCATTTTTACTTACTTGATAAGTTGTACCATTTTCTTCAACACTTAATGTTGTTTTATTAGAATCTAACTTATATGCCCCATCTTGTTCTTTCACTTTAACATCCAAAGTAATTTTTCCTTCAAACTTGAAATAACCTTCTGGTGCTAGTGATTCATTTATTACATACTTATCATTTTGATTTTTACTTGTTATATCAAAACCTTTTCCTTCATCGATTGATAAAAATCCTTTTTTGGTAACCTTTTCATCTCCATTAACAATGAAAGTTGCTTCTTTGTCATTTATTGTATTTCCATCAGTATCTACTTTATTTAAATTCAAATAGTATTTACCTTCTAATTTTTCATTTGGGAAACTTACTATTATTGTATTTGCATCATTTTTATCAGGCTCAATTGTTGCTTTTTCTAATATTTCTTTTTGTTTTTCAGTACTAGCTGAAGCACTTCTTTGTAAAAGTTCCTTTTCGTATTTTGTAATTGCATAATTGCTTCCATCTGAAGAAATACCTTTTTTAAGTCTAATTCTTAAATCAAAGTCTGTAATTTTTATATATCCCTCTGGTGGTGTTATCTCAGAAATAACATATGTATCTTCTCCTTCATCTGTTGTTATTTTTATATCATTAGCTATCATTCCTGTATATCCAAGTCCAGTTGATACTCTATGAGATATCTGATCTTTATCTAACACACTAAAATCAGTTTTATCTGTAATTTGCTTTCCTGTAGCTTCATTAACTTTTATAAGTTTTAAATTATAGTTAGCAATTGGTTCATTTTTTATTGTTAATAATATATTGTTATTTCCATTATCTGTTATATATGTATATTTTTTACCAATTACACTATTCCATGTAGAATCATTCCATTTTTCTATTGTAGCCTGTGCAACACCATTACTATCTACTTTAATTTTTACGATTACTTCTCTTACAGATTTGCTGTAAGTTTCTGGAACATTCTCTTCTGTTATTCTATAACGATACGTTGTATTATATGCTACTTTAGTTTTAATATCAATATTTCCTTCTCCTACTATATCAACAGTTTTAGAACTAAGTATATCTTTATCATTTATACCATTCCAAATATCAATATCTGGATTTATTTCTTCTATTTTAAAAGTAATTTTATCAGTTAATTTTAAATTATTTAAGAAATTACGTTTTTCTATATTAAAATCAATATCTGTTACTGGTTCTATTTGTAATGTTTCAAAGTCATCATCATCTTGAGCACCAGGATAATAACTTAAATTTTCTTTATCTAATACATTTTCTTTATAATAATTATCCAAATTCAATGTATTTTTAATTGTATCTGGTAAAGAATCTCTATCTGTATTTTTGGTTTCTCCATAATATTCACCATATTTGTTGCCTCTTTCATCCTCATGTGCTGTAATTTCTGCTCTGTTTGTTAAATATTTTATAGTATATCCTGAATCTTCTGTTACCTTACATTTCAATTTAACATCTGCAAACCAACCTGTTGTTTGTAATCCAACTAATTGTTCCATAAGTTGATTTTTTTCCAATTCTGTATTTTTTAAGTAGTTTGTTTTTAAAGTTGTTGTTCCATCATTATTTTTAGTTACTTTCCAATCATAGTTTACTCCATCAACTTCTGATGAATAAAACTCTAATCCTTTTGGTAAGTAATCTGTAATTTCGGCAACCTTACCTTTAATATCACTTTCATTGTATACTCTTATTGTATATGTTACAATATCTCCATTTTTTACAGTAACAGCATCTTTTTTATGATAATAATTAGCTGTTCCTTTTGAATTTAATGCAACTTGTGATGTAATATTAAAAGTTGGAACTCTCGAATTTTCTTTAGTTAATTCTGTATCATTTACATTAGTAATAAACTTTCTTAAAGCCAAATCAAATGTATCTGTATTTTTATTTGCAACTGTAACTACTATTTCGTTATTTTCTTTTTTAACAGTTACTTTATCTTCAGTACCTTTTCCTACATTATCATAACGTTTTAATTCTTCAACTTCATGTCCATTTTTATTTGATATTTCATATACACTCATTGCTCCTATCTCAGCTGATGATTTTCCTTCTTTGTCTACATTAACTACAATAACCATATTCTCTACGATTTTTTTATGTTTATCTGGAGCTTTAATTTCTTGTATATTATAAGCATATCCTCTACCAACATCTACTCCTGTTGCTTTTATTATCGCACCACCTATTGGTATTGTAATATTACCATCAGAATCTTTACTTATTTCATTTCCATTACTATCAACAATACTCGTTATTTTACTATCAGAAACAGGTTCAATATTAAATACTGCTCCTTCTAATTCTTCTCTTGTAATATTATCAACTTTCTTTAATTTAAACTCTATATCTGTTATTGGTTCTATTTTTACAGTCTCTTTATCATCATCATCTTGATATCCTGGGTAATATTCAGTTGAATCATATTTGATATTTGAATCGTAATCTAACATATCAGCTGAATGTTCTGCTTTTACATTATTTGGTTTAGAATCTCTATCTGTAACATTTAGTACAGTTTCATTTCCATTATCATCAATACTTACAGCCTTATCTTGTGTAATTTCTGCTCTATTTGTTAAATATTGTACTTCATATTTTGGCTCACTTGTTACCTTACATTGTATTTTTACACTAGTCTTCCATGTTGTAGTTGGACTATTAAGTAAATAGTTTTGTAATTGATTTTCATTTAATAAAGTATTTGCAAGTTTAGTAGTCTTTACAGTAGTTGTTCCATCACTGTTTTTAGTTCCAGACCAACCATTGTTTCTATTAAAGTCGTTATTAATGTATTCTAAACCACTTGGTAAGTAATCTGTTATCTCTGTTGCATATCCCTTTACAAATCCTTCATTGTAAACACTTATTGTATAAGTTATAATATCATCTTTTTTAACAGCTACTGCTTCTTTTGTATGATAATATCCTGCTGTTCCATTTCGCTTCCACATTACTAATGAAAATACATTTAAGTCTGGTATTCTGTTTTTCACTTCACTAGTTATGCCATCCCTTTCAATTCCTGTTATATATTTTCTTAAAGCTAAATCAAATCCCTTTTCTTCATTTGCAATTCTTATATTTATGTTATTTCCTTCTATAGCAAATCTATAAAATTCTGAAACATCACTTCCATTTTCTGCATTATATAATATTCTTGTTCTTGCAGTATCAAAGCTTCCATCTTCATTTATAGTTACTTGTATATATATTGGAATATCTATTAATATGTTAAATCCATCTGGTGCCTCTGTTTCTTGTAATTTATATAAATAAGTACTTCCTATTTTACAATTATCTCTACTAATAATTTGCATTTGACTATTTCCAGTTGTTATTGGGGCTAAATTATTTATTACTTCATCCATGTTATCTGGATTAACTTCTGCTAAAGTAAATTTAGCTCCATTTAATGCTGTTGGAGTATTATCATCTAATTGTTTTTTACTAACTTTTAGTAAATTAATACTAAAGTTTGTTGTTTGCTTTACAAATACAGTTTCTTTATCGTCATCATCGTCATATCCTGGATAATATTTATTTGAATCATATGTAATACTTGAATCATAATTTAACATATCTGCTACATGTTTATCTTTTACATCTTTTGGAGTAGAATCTCTATCTAATCCTTCTCTTTGTACATTTCCATCTTCGTCTATATGAGCTGTAATTTCTGCTCTATTTGTTAAATATACTGTTTGATTTGTATTTTGTAAATTAACTTTACATTTTACTTTTACATCTGCATATCCATCATTTTTAAACACGTCATAACTTTCTGCTGCCACAATAAAATTTTTATCTGCTAAATATGATGTTTTTATTTCTTTTCCATTTGTTCCTTCTACAACACTCCAGCCATAATTTATTCCATCAACTTCTGATGAATAAAATTCTAGTCCTTCAGGTAAATAATCTGTTATTTCTGTCGCTTTTCCCGCTTTTTCTCCTTCATTATATACTCTTATTGTGTATGTAATAACATCACCATTATTAACTTCAACAGCTTCTTTTGTATGTTTGTATAATGCTGTATTTCTTAATAATAATTCTGCATATGATTGTTCATCAACATTTGGAACTCTATTAGTTATTCCTTCATCATTTACACCTGTTATAAATTTTCTTAAAGCTAAATCAAATTTTTTATTTTTTCTTACAGTTAAAGAATCATAATCGTCATCATCTTCCTGACCATAGAAGACATAATAACCATTTTTATCCATATCATTAATGTTATATTTCGTTACATAATTTTCCCACGCAGCTATAGTTGGAAGTTTAACACTACCATTTTGTTTTGTTCCAGAATCCACATCTTTTGTTAGAGTAGCTCCACTAGTTTGATACTCATTTATTTCTGCAATATTAACAAGTCTTTTATCTGGTTTTGCATCATCTTTTACTTTACATCTAACATCTACAAATGCACAATTTGGATCTACATCATATTCTTGCATTTGTTTAGTATATTTATCTATAAATCTATTTTTCAAATATGTAGTTGTTAATGTTGTAATTTTAGTTTCATTATTTGTTTCAGCTGTCCATCCATAGCTTTTATTTAATTCATCATCTGGTAAAAACTCTAATTCTTCTGGTAGATAATCTTTAATTTCACTTGCTGTTGCATCTACAGAACCTTCATTAAAAATATATATACGATATGTAACAATATCACCTTGAGTTGCATATAATACATATTTATTTATATGATAATTTGCTGTAGTTTCACCTTGTTTTAATGGTGTAACATCTATTTCTCCTAATCTTTTATAATTTGTATCTCCGATACTAATTATTGATTTCTTTAATGCTAAATCAACTATTTTATTTACTTTAACTTTTTCAAAATCATCATCATCTTGTTGCCCTGGATAATTTGCTGGCTCAGATTTTTGTTTTCCATCTTTCCCCCAATAATTTTCTAAGCTTGTCTTTTCAGATGGTACTGTTACATTTCCTTGTATAGAATCTCTATCCACTTTTGCTTTATTTGCTTCTATAAAATTAGATCCATCCATATAACCATATTTTGTTATTTCTGCAATATTAGTTAATACTCCTGATGCACCGTTTTTTACTATCAATTCTACTTCCACACTTTTAGAATTTGCTGTCAAAGATGCTTGATTTGTAAGTTTTGCTATTTTATTATTTGCCAATCTTTCTGTTGTAATATATTTAACATTATCAAGTTCTGTATCTGGTATCTTAGAATATTTTAATTTTCTAAATTCTGTTGAATTTAAGAAGTTTGCTACCAACTGCTCTCTACCATTAGGATTTTCGGCAAGATACTTCATGTTTGATGTTAATCCATTAACATCTGGTTCTCTTCCAAGTATAACATTATATAATAAAGTTATATACTTTTTATTTGTTAGTTTACTTGTATTATTTTTTCCCTCTGTACTATTAATAATATCAGAAATTGTTTTTTCAATTGTTATTCCACCTGCTCTAAAACTATTCCAATAGGTCATAACATCTGGATTCTTTTTTAATTGTTCTTCTGTTTCTGTTCTATTTAATACTTGTTTGTATAATTTCGCAATAAGCTCTTTAGAATCTTTGTCATTCCATTTAGCTTCACTACCATCGCTGGTATATAATCTCCAATTGTTTTTAGCATTTACATCACTTGAAATATTAAATTTTAGTCCATCTGGTAGATAATCAGTTATCTCTTTTGCATATCCATCTAAATCTTTACTTTCATTAAATATTTTGATTTCATATTTTACTGAATCGCCAATATCTACACTAACTGGAGTTTTTCTCATATTATATGTACCATCTACTGATGTATTATTTAATAAGCCATTTGCATTAATATCAAGACTTCTTACATTAGAATCTACATTCACACCATTTATTTGTGTTATTTGTTTTTTTAATGCTAAGTCTAAATATCCAGAAAAATAATTACTATCAAAATCAACAGAGCTTCTCTCTGGTTCTCTTGAAAATGTAGTCACTGGTTGATTTCCATTATTACCATCCCACCATTCAATAACTCCTGTTTTATAAGATTTAACAGTTACATTTCCTTTAATATTATATTTTTTTCCTTTAGCTAAAGCACTATTTAATTTAATATAAAAAGTTCCATTATATTTGTTATATTCTTCTATTTTTTTACCATCTTTATCTACAATAGTATATCCACCATCAATACCACTAAAGTTTTCTACATTAATTTTATTTATTTGACCTTTACTATTATTCAAATTAAATGGTCCAATTTTACCATCATCAGTTAATCCAAATCCATTTCCTTTACTAACTGTAGCAATACTTTTTCCATCAGAAGTATACCCTGTATTTTCGTTCATTCCTTTAATTAAAGCTTGATACATTGCTTTTTGATTTCCTGAAAGTTTTGATGTATAATCTCTTCCGTTTAAATACCTCCACATTACACATTGTTGTACTTCAAAAATTTCCTTTTGAGTTAAACCATCAACATTTCCACTATATCCATACTGACTAATTAATAAGTTCATATTTTTCTTATACATAGTAATTTCATTATTTAAATCACTTCCATAAATATTATCATTTATTGGTTGAAATACTACAATCATATTATCAAAAAGCCATTTTAAATTATTATATCTACTAGCTTGGAACCACGAATACGCTGATCCTCTATTAGTAACACTTTTGGGTATTCCATTTCCTAAGTGCATACAATATCCATCATAGTATGTATTTCCAATTACAAAGTTACCTAACCACCCATTTAGATTACGATTATATCCATTTGTATTTAAGCTAACACTTGCTAATGCTTCATTATCGTTTAAAGCCTGTGTTTCTATATTAGTTGTAATTTCACTTTTACTTTTCAAAAAATAAAAATATGCACTAATAATAGAAGCTATTATAGCTAAACTTAAAATAATGAATAACATTCTTTTTCTTTTTGTTTTATTAATAAGCATCTTTCTCTCTCCCCTTTTAAAATTTATTATTTAATAATTTTATTTTAATTGTTTTTCTTTTTTAGTCAATATCTCTAATTTTCACTTGTATCTACAAGCAATAAAATCACTATACGGATGATTATTTTTTATGTTTTATAATTTTTATATTAATTTTAAATTACACTTTAGTAACAAGTTTGTAATATTAATATTATTCAATTATTTATTCATACTTTTTGTAATATTTTTGTAAAATTTGCACAAAAAAAAGAAGAGGTATAAACCCCTCTTTTAAACGAGTTTTTATATCTCTTCCCTATTTATAGTACTTTGTTTATTTTATTATAATACAAATTTCTTTACTAAAATTAAACCACCTGCTAAAATTCCAAGTACAGCTACTGTAAGAATTACATATGATTGTTCTTCACCTGTTGTAACTGAAAGCATTACTGGTGCATCATCTATATCATCTTCTCCTGGTACTTTGTTATTTGGTGTTGAATCAATATCTGGTGCTCCATATTCATTATAATCTTTGCTTATTTCTGCTGTGTTTACTTTTAATCCCATATTATCTTCGCTGTTTATCCATGTTAATAATATACTAACTTCAGCAGTTTCTCCTGGTTGTAATAATGTATCTTTTAATTGATCTGTTACTACTTTTCCATCTACTTCTTCCCATAATGGATTATCTTCTTTAACAAATTCTAATCCTTCTGGTATATAATCTGATATTTCTTTTGCATATCCTGCAATTTTACCTTGATTTTCGACTCTTATTTTATATTCAAATTTTACTGTTACTTTATTTATATCAGATTTCTTTAAATCTACTTTTACTACAGCTTCTGGATCATCTTCTGCTTTATGTCCTGTTTCTGTTACTGTTTCTTTTCCATTTTCTGTAACTATTGCCTTTGTTACCCATTTTCTTAATGCTAAATCAAAATATTGTATTTTAATCTTTTCTATATCTTGATCATCTTCACCATCTATCCATTCATTTGGTGTTGAATCTTTATCTGTTACTTCATTTCCATCTTCATCACTATCATCTGAGATTTGTGCTTGATTTATAATAATTTCTTCAGATTTATCTGGCATATTTACTTTAAATGAAATTTTTACTTCTCTATAATCTGGTTCTTTTATGCTTCCTGCTTCATATGCTTTTTTATCAAATGCTTTTAACAAGTTTTCTCCTGCTGTTTTTTCTTGTTCTTTTGATAAATAATCACTTGTTATATATTTTGCATCACTTGCATTATCAGTTTCTTTACCATATTTATCTAACATAATCCATCTATATTCTTTGTTTGTTTCGTCATCAGGTAAAAATTCTAGTCCTTCTGGGACATCATCTTTTATTTCTTTTGCATATCCTGCAACTTCACCTTCATTATATACTCTTAATGTATATGTTACTATATTAGAGTTTGCAACTAATACTGGTTCTTTAGTATGTTCATATATATACTTTCCTTGTTCGTCTATTTTAAATACTGGTATTCTTGTTGTAACTTCTTTTCCATTTACACCTGTAATAAATTTTCTTAATGCTAAATCAAATTCTTTATCTTCTGGATTATTTGGTATTGTAATTGTAATTGTATTTCCACTTATTTTTTTGCTTACACCTTTTTCAAGCATTTCTTTTTCTGCTTGTGTATTTTCTGAACCACTTTTTTGTGAAATACTTACATCTACATCTTTTACTTCATAATTTTTATTATCAGATGTTAATCCTGTTGTTACTCTAACTATAAGTTGATGATCTTTTATTAATACATAACCATCTGGTACAGATTTTTCTGCAATTACATAATTATCTATTGATGTTTTATCTTTTTCTGTTTTGGTTATATCAACATCTTTTGCAACTGTTGCAATTCCACTTGCATTTGTTGTTACTTCTGATGAAATTTTATTTCTATCTAATACTGTAAATACAGCATTTTGTAATACTTTATTTTGATCCTTGGCATCTACCTTTTTAATTTGAATATTATATTTTCCTGGAATTACTTCTTTTTCGTTTGGTATAGTAATTGTTACTTGTTGTGGTTCTGTTTCATTTTTAACTGCAACTTTAATCTTATCATATAAATCTGTTTGATCTTTTGTTACTATACTTCCATCATTATTATTTATAGTAAATCCATATTTTGAATAATACTCATTGGCTGTTTCATCTTTTTGGTAAGCACCTAAGACTAATTTTTTATCACTATTCATATATGTTGCAATTGTAATGTATTTTCCATTCATTACATTTACATATTGTGGAGCACTTTCAACTTCAACAACTTTATATAAATATGTAGTATTAATTTTTACATTGTCTTCTAAAACTTCATAAGTACCTTTAACTTCTTTATTATCTAATAATACATCATTTTTGTTTTCTTTAAATCTTTCTACTGTAAAGTCTGCTCCAATTAAAGGATTTCCTTCTTCGTCTACTTTATTTAAAACAAATTTAAATTGATTTGAATCTGGTTTAACTATTACATTTTCGAAATCATCGTCATCTTGTTCACCTTTATAATCTTTGTTGTCTTCTTTATATTGAGGTTTTACATTATTGTTATAATAATCATCTATATTTTTAATTTTGTCATTCTTTTTAAATACATTATCTTCTTCAGAATCTACATCTACACCATCTTTATTGGCTTCTATATAATTTCCATCTTCACCTGTATATCCATAGTTTGTAATTTCTGCTACATTTACTAATAATTTACTATCTTGTACATCATCTTTTATTTTGCATTCTATTTGAACCATTTTACTAAATTCTGGTTCTTTTACACTATTTCCTGCTGATTTTTGTGCTACATAATTTAAGAAACCGTCTGCACCTTGTGATGCTTTAATTAATTCTCCTTGTAATTTATTTGTTTTTACTGTTGTTGTTCCATCTTGGTTTTCTGTTGCTGTCCAACCATTATCTTTGTTAATTTGGCTATCTTTTATAAACTCTAATCCAGCTGGTAAATAATCTGTTATTTCTTTTGCATATCCATCTATATAACCTTCGTTATATACTCTAATTGAATATACTACTGTATCTCCTGGTTTAACTGTAACAGGATTTTTTGTGTGATAATATCCCGCTGTTTTAGTTTGTAAATATTTAGTTGCTGAATTTACATTTATTTCTGGATTTCTATCATTTCCTATATCTACATTTTTTCCATCTCTTTTTATTTCTGCTATATTTTTTCTTAATGCTAAATCAAATTCTTTTGGTTCATCTTTTTTATTTGGTACAATTACTTTAACTAAACTATTTGTATTAGTCATAGTTACAGTTCCTTTTGTTCCATCTTCTAATGTTACAGTCTTTTCTTTAACATCTTTATCTTTTTCAAAAGAAGCTTTTGATACAACATATTTTCCATCTGCTATTGTTTTAGTAACATATATTTTAATTTGATCTTGTACTTTTATTAATTTATTTTTACCTACATTTACTTCTGTAATTGTATATTCATCTACACCTTCTTTTGTTATTTGTTTTCCTTCGAATACTTTAATTTCTCCGTTAGAATCTGTTGGTCCGTAAGCTTTTTCTTCTCCATTTCCTTCTTTTACTTTAAATGTAACTCCAGAAACTTTTTCTCCACCAACTGATATTTTTTCTAATACTAAACTATAGTCTCCATTTAAATTTTCTTCTTCTACGATTTCTGTTTTAGTATTACTATTATATGGTTGTTTTCTAATTGTTACTAATGGTTGATGATATTTATTAGTTGTATCTAATAGTGTAGCTATAGTTTTATAACCACTTAATCCTACATTAATACCTATATTATATTTTGTTCCTTTTGCAAAACCTTTATTATATGTAACTTTTACATAAAACTCACCTTGAGTTTCTGATACGCTAACAGCATTTCCACTTGCATTTACAGTTTCAACTTTATCTGCTTTATCTGAGTTAATTGTTGCACTAAAAGATTTTGATACAGCTGAATGATTATTTTTTAATTTATATGGACCTATTAATGCTGATTTACCATCATTTGATACTGTTACATTAGTATTAGCTTGTTTCTCTATTTGAATATCAAAACTACGTCCTGAATTATTTGGTGATTTATAACCATTTTTTTGTGCTTCAGCTGCTAATTCACTTAATGTAATATATAGTGCTGTATAATGAACTTGCTTTGCTTTTGCACCTGGAATAGCATTATAACTTCCATCTGAATTTTTCATTGTATTGTCATATGCACTTACAGAATTTTTTACATGATCCCATATTGCATATTGTTGAACTGCATATAATGTTGTCTTATCATTTAAAACATCATCTATTGCGTTAGTTATCCATTGATCATTAATTCCATTTCCATGCAATTTTTGATTTAACAATCCATTTCCGTTTGCATCTTTATATGTATTATATTTTTTCATTATATTAATAAGATTTTGTCTCATTACTTTTTGTGTGTTTGCATCTGTTCCTTCTGTTAAATACATATTATCTAATATCCATTGAATTGCACTAGAATCTTTTACTACTTCACCTGTAGTTGTATATAAGCTTACTCCATCATCGCTTAATTGCATACCTGATTTTAGTGTAGCTCCACCTCTAACACAATATAAATTGCTGTATCCATTAATTTTTACAGTATATATTGATGTTTTTCCTATACCGCGTCCTGTATTGCTCATGCTTGAAACAACAACATTAGCTGACTTAACATAAGTTGGTACAAACATCATAGCTAGCATGCAAACTATTATTAGTACACAAACTAATTTTTTAAATACATTCTCCTTCATACAAATAAACACTCCTTATATTTTATTTATTTTAACTTTAAAACAATTAAATATCATAATTATTTATATGATATTTACTATATTTTTATTTATCTTTTGTACGATTATATTTTTAAAACCCATATTACAATTATATTACAATTTCATTACAAAAGCAACTATTTTACATATATTTTTTTGTTTTTTTCCTATTTTCCGTAGCCTTTCACAATTTTTGTTTATAATAATATTTATAATACTTTATTATTCAAAAATATTGTTTTGTTTTATCAAAATAACAAACTTGTCAATCTAATACTTATATGTTTTTAATGTATACTTTTTAGTTATAAAATTTACTCAGAAGTTATGTAATCTTCTTTATAAAACAATTGTATTTCTTTTACTTTTTTAATTCTAACACTACTTTACTATTACAAATCTATTTCAAACTTTCATAAACATTGTTTGGTATTTTATTATAATAAAAAAAGTGTATAAATGTTGTTTTATCAACATTTATACACTTTGCTTTGGAGGCGACACCCGGATTCGAACCGGGGATCAGAGTTTTGCAGACTCGTGCCTTACCACTTGGCTATATCGCCATAAACTACATAAGACTATATACCAAATATTTTGTTTCTATACTATATTTAATTTTGGTATGTCGTTTGTTTTCTTTATATTTTATTATATGCTTTTACTTATTAGATATGACACTAATTTTAAAAATTTATATAATAAAATTTGGAGCGGGAAACGGGGCTCAAACCCGCGACCTCTGCCTTGGCAAGGCAGCGCTCTATCAACTGAGCTATTCCCGCATATGCTTCTTTTTCCAGAAGCAATTACTATAATAACAAATTTAATTATAAAAGTCAATATGTAGATTTCAAAAATTCTAAAAAGTAATCTTTTCTATCTTTCTTTTTTATTTCTTCATTATTTACTATATCTACTACTTCTACTACTTCTTCATTTAATGTTATTTTTAAATTTCCAATTACATCACCTTTTTCTATTGGCGCTTTCAAATAATATAAACAATTAATTTCTATATTTATATTATCAATATCAGATTTTTTTACTGGTATTACTTTGTTTTTTATTTCTCTTAACTTCAATACAACAGTTTTATTTTTTCCTTTTTCAACTTGTATTCTTTTTTTATTTATTTCTTTCCAATTACCAAACTTTTCATTTACTATATCTTCTATATTTAGATATTTATAATTTTCATATGCATATTCTATCAAATTTATACTATCTGCAGTTCTTATCTTTTTAGTATCTGCTCCAAGCACTACTGTAATTATTTCAAAATCATTTCTATTAACAGATGTAACTAAACATCTTCCTGCATTATTAGTAAAACCTGTTTTTACACCACTAACTCCCTGCAAATAACCTAATAATTCATTTGTGTTACATAATTGTTTAGCATATCCATTAATATTAATTGTATGTTCTTTTGTACCTACAATTTTTGCAAACATTTCATTTTTCAGTGCATAATCTGCTATCTTAGCAAGTTCATATGCAGTTGTATAATGCTCTGGATCATCTAAGCCATGTGGTGTAACAAAGTGTGTATCTTTTAATCCTAACTCCTTTGCCTTTTTATTCATCAAATTAGCAAATCCTTCCTTATCTTTTCCAACATATTCTGCAAGTGCTACGGCTGCATCATTTCCAGAACGTAACATTAAACCATATAATAAATCTTTAATTGTAATTTTATCATCTTTTTTTAGTCCAAGTCTCGAACCACCTGTTCCTGCAGCTTTAGCCGATACCTTAACTTCAGCATTTAAATCAGCATTTTCTATTACAACTATGCATGTCATTATTTTTGTTGTTGAAGCCATTGCACTTCTTTTATTTTCGTTCTTTCCCCATATTACTTTCCCAGATTTTCTATCATATATAATTCCTATTCTAGAATTTATTATTGGTTCTGCAATACTTTTGCTTGCAACATTAATTACTTCACTTAATTCCTTTTCTTCTAAATTCTCTTCCAACTCATCATCTGCATATATAACTCCGTACAAAACTAAATAATAAAATAAAAATAACTAAACAAAATATAACCTTCTTCCCAAACATAAAAAATCACCTTTATAATTTATATTTTATAAAGGCGATTTTTATTACTATTATTTTATTTATTATTTGGTTGTAAATTTATTGTCAAACTATAAAGTTTTACTGCTTTGTCTTTTTCTTGCTTTGCTTTATCTTTATTTCCTGAGAATTCTGGTAATATTCTTATTGCATTAAACACAAGTGAATCGGCATTTGCACCATCATCAAAATATTTATCAAAAGGTAGTTGTATAGTCTTTTTACTATTAGGTAAAACAACTAAGTTTCCATTTTCTAATCCTTTAACAGTTCTTGTATCTCCATTAACTTTCATAACAACTTCATCAGATTCTGTATTGTCTAATAGGTTTATATAGTTTCCTGTTTTATTAGTAATTTCAACCGTATAATTTTCTGCTTCATATGTTACATCTTTTTTTACAATATTTATTCTCATATACTCATCTTCTGCTATAATTCCTAATTGTTTCTCTCCTATATAACCATTTAGTGATAATTTTAAAACACCATTTTCTTTTTGTATAGCTATTTTTTCTTCTTTATATTCATATCCATCAGTTGTTCCAGTAGCTAAAATATCTTCTAATAATCTTATTCTATAGACATATACATTATCTACATTAGAATAATTCTGAATATTATAGATTTTCTTTTCATCAAACAATTCATCAACATATGATTTAAAACCATCAAGGGTATTACAATATTTAGATTTAAATTCATTACTCAACAAATTATATGCATTTTCATACTCTTTATTATTACAATAATTCACATAATTGTCTATAAGATTGTTAATTGGCTCTTTATATTCATCAGGCACTTTATCTGTTTCATCCATTACCGGACTATGTGGATCATATGTAGTAATTGGTTTTACCGGTTCTTGCTTACCTTTCAAAAAATAATTTATTGCAATAATCAATCCCCAAATAATTACAATTATAATTATTACTCTTTTATGTTCTCTAAAAAACTTCCTTACTTTTAATCTAAAATCTAACCAAAATTTCATTTACTTTTCTCCTTATATAACTTGGAATGATAATACAAAATCGTTAAAATTATTTTCTTTTACTACAATTCTCTGACTTTTTTTAGCCTCAGTTTTATCTACATCCGGATTAATAACAGTTATAGTAAGTACATAAATATATCCTTGCCTATCTATATCATTATAACTAAAAGAAACAAAGTCAGGATATGTTTTATTTACATATTTCTTAAAGTCATCCAAAGTTTTAAAATATTTATCTCTAAATTCTGGATATAATAAATCATATGCCTCTTGATATTTTGCATTTTCTATATATTCCATAAACTCAGAAAAGTAATATTCCATTCTTTCTCTTTCTTTCATAGATTTTAATTTTTCTAAAGTTTCTTGTTCTTCATCTTGTACTGTATTTGTATTAGTACTATTACTTATATTAACATTATTTACATTACCAGTATTTTTTACTGTCTTTCTATTTAAAATTAATATTATGTTTGTACATATTAGCACTAATATAACTAATATTATTATTATATTCTTTAAATTAAAACTATTTTTCATCATAACCTCTCGTATAATAACAGTATAACTCTAATCATTATACGAAACTCCTTTCTTTTTAGTTATTTTGTTATAATGCTTATTCTTATATTTTTACACTTTTTTCAAATATTATCAGTTAACATTTTTAATACTAGTCTTTTATAAAACTTCTAATATTGATTCGTTATCTTTAACGTTATTTTTTAAGAATATTTCTAATTGTAGCTCTTTATTATTTTCATATAATATTGTTAATTTTGCTTTTACTCCTTCTTCAACTTCTTCTACTGAGTCTTTTATAAATTTATACGATTTAAACTTTAACGTTTCACCCTTTAGCTGCTGAATATTATATTGCAATTTACTAAAACAATCATAGCTTGTTATTCCCAATTTTCTTTTTGCATATTCTTGATTTGCAGTTACATTATAATATTTTTTTATATCTGATTCTGATTTTCCGTTAAACATCTTGTAATACCTTGGTATTAAATCATTTGCCATTACATAAATTGCCCTTATTACATCTTCTTGAGATGCACTACCTTTATATTTCATCAATACTAATCCTGAAAATTGTGGTTTTACCAAATCTTCACTAATATCTTCAAAAATAAATTGTTCACTCTTACTATATTGGAGTACATTTTCCGATGCACTATTATTCATTCGTATAATATTAATAATTAACATTATTAGCAAAGCAATAATAATTAATATTACTATTATACTTTTTAATAAATTTACTTTTTTCATATTTATCACCCTTAAATATTTTATTGAGTAGATAAGAAGTTAACATATTGTCCACCAGTTCCATATTCATTTCCATAATCTTCTTCTTCTAACAATTTTTTTGCATCAAGTTCACCATGTAAAATATCAAGTGCTGCTTTTGCTTGTGGATTCCATCTGCTATTTAAACTACCTACTGTACTAGTTTTGGTACATGCATATTTTAATAAACTAATAATAATTTCTTCATCACTCATTGATTCATTTATTGCACTTTCCCATCCCATATATGGTCCCCAGTTTACCAAAGACCCTAATGTTCCTTGTACAACAGCTGGTCTTTCTTTCATCCATGATAAATCTAAATCGTCAAAAGTTTGATATTTTTCTTCTAACGCTATCTGCATTTGTAATTCCAAAAATCTATCTCTATCTCTCTCGGCTATAGCTTTAAAATCTCGTTTTAAATAACTATCTTCAAAAGTTGGCTGCATTGCATACTTGTTAATTAACGTTACACTATCTACATCTGCATATTTAGCCAAACTTCCACATAAGTTACTATCTAATTCCGCAAGCTTACCACAAAGTATTTGTATATTTTCAAGTCCACTTGTCATTGTAGTCCACTGACATATTCCAGCACCATGTTCAATTCCTGGTTGACATGCACCAACACTAGCTGGTCCATTTCCCTCTGTACACCATTTTCCTGATTCATAATATGTAAAATAGAAAAAGTCATATTTAGAATCGTCTAAACTTCCTGATTTTTTCTTAGGTGCTTTCATATAATCTTCTATATTGTTAATAATAGCCTTCTTTTCATCACGCATCAATAATTTTATATCTTCATCTGTTGTTACTCCTATTACTTGTGATTTTTCCAATTGAGCTCCTTCTGTTATATCAGAATTTATAGTTATTCCCTCAATTTTCATAGTCATATTTTTAACTGTAGTATCTGCTGTAAATTTTAATGTTATTGAATTTCCATCTATCTTTATAACTTTTGCTTCTCCTGGAGTTATAACATCTAATCCTGCTTCAAAACCAACAGTATGTTTTTTCTTTTTGCTTGGAGCAGAACCTCCTGTTGGAAGTGTATCAGGAACTACAATACCATGATAATGCCCATCGGCTCCACTTATCATATATCTTTCTACAAATGATTTTACTCCACCTTCATATTTTGCCTTATAAGGATTAGAACCATTACCTGGATTACTTAATATTAAAGTTCCATCTGATTTTTGACCAAGTATAACAATATAATGTGCTCCAGACGTAAATCTTGAATCAACTGCACCAGTTACACATACAATCATCGGCTTTCCTTCACTTAAAGCTTGATTAATCGTATCTATATAAAAATCAGTTGATTGTCCAGCTTTTGCTATACTACAAGTTACTCCAGCTTCTGCTTGCATTGCATCTGCTATTCCCTCTACATTTCTATATGGTATATATTTGGCCATTATATCAGGTGTAGTAGTACAACCATATCCAGATGCCAAAACTGCAGTTGACGTTGCACCACAGCCATTTTCATTATCATATCCAGGTACATTAGACCAATCTCCCCAAGCACCAACACCATATGCACCATATGGTCCTTGTTTATAATTAATATATGTTACACCATTAACAGTTTGTGTTTTATCCAAATCTGTATTGCTTGAACTTGCTGAAATTTCTTCTTCCTCTTCTTCTTCCTCTTCTCCATTTTCTGCTTTTTCAGCATCCAAACTAGCTTTTGAACGAATATATGTTCCATATTCATTATCTTTCTTTTCGTACTTTTTATCTGGCCATACTTCCGGAGTATATGCTGGAATAAGCCAATCTAAAACTCCTGTCTCAATTGATTTAAAATCTGCTTCTGTAAAGTATCCCAACTCAATCAAAAATTCTTTTAAATCATGATATATGTACTCTCCATCTTGTGTATGAACATTTTCTAATATTGAAAATGCTGCAAGTGATGATTTTTTTGCAAAACTAATTTTCTGTAACCTAACTTTATATTTCTGTCCAGAATCTCCATTTTGTCCTACTTTATATGATGCATTTGCTAATTCGTTATTAAGTTCTTGTGCTTTCTTTTCTATTTCTTCTACAGTTGCAGTATCTGAAACATTATTATCCTTATCTGTTAATACTTTTGAATTATCATAATTTATTAACAATGGGTTTGATGGTTCATATCCAAAGTTTGATAAATATTTTCTTGCAGATTCAATTTCTTCTGCAGTTTCAAGTGTACCATCATAAATAAAATAGTATCCATTAGTTAACCAGTTCTTTACTTTGTTATGCCATTTTTCATCCTTTATAATATATGGTTGATTTATCTGCTCCACATCTTTGTTATTACCATCTTTTCCAGTTAATGTATACATTATCTTACCTGTTTCATTTAATTTTTGAATAACTTCTGAATCTGCTAATCCTTCTGGATTAAATTCATCTTCTTTTCCATTTATTTCTTTTGTGAAGTCATATGCACTATCCCAGCTATCTGGGGTTTTACCTGGTGTTTTTACAAAATATAAGTCTCTATACCAGTGATGTGTAACCTTATTAATATATGGTTTAAATGTATGTACACTTGTAGATTGCGTACACATTACTTTATACAATAATAGAAATACATCTGGATCTATTCCCCATTGATTTTCTACAGTAGATAAATTTTTCTCTACTATTGGTTTTACTGCTGTTTTTATATTTTCTTCATCTTTTTTTATTCTTCCTTCTAGATCAACTATTAAGGCTCTCATATCTTTGCAAAGATCATCTACCTCAACTCTATCTCTAAAATACTTGACTCCACCGTGCTCCCAAAACTGAACCATATTTTTCAAACAATTCTTCTATCTTTTGAGAGTAGTATATCTGATATTTTTCATCTGGCTGAGACCATGTAATTGTATTGTTATCATTTTTTATATATTCAATACAATCATCTAATCCCCCCAATAAGTTATACAATCCATATTTTTTCCTAAGATTAACATCTTTTTCATTTTCTAAATATACTAATGCTGAATATTTAGCTGTATCATTTTTTCCATTTAATATTGCTTTTAAATCTTGAAAACTTATACACTCAATCTCTGTTGCATATTCAATATCGCCTTGATTTATAGCACTCAAATCAAAATGCCAAGTACCATTACTATCTTCTTTAAAAGTTGGTTTTCCTGAACCATCAAACTCTATTGAATATGATATAAGTTCTCCTGTTGCATTAACTAATTTTATTGGATTTCCATCTTTATCTAATGCTTTATAATACCCCAAAAAGCTGCCTCCGGCATCATCCGTAATACCTACTATGTTAGTACCTTCTGTTGTATCTATGGTTGCAGTATAACATTCTTGTTCTCCCCATTTATATGGTTCTAATTTATCTTCTTTACTAAATAAAGCATCATAATTTTCATTCACATTAACAGAATCTAAAAGTGAATTATATTCATCTTCAATCTGTTTTTTGCTTATAGTCTGATTGCTATCATTTATGTGGAAAGCATATTCAACATTGTACTCCATTTCTTGTGTACTTAATTCAATATCTGTTTGAAGATCTTCATCAGTACAAAAGTCATATACAAAATCTGGTGCCATAGTAGATAAATGTAATGCTAAAGATAATTCTATTGGTTTACCGTATCTTCCTGTCCATCCTGTTAAATCCCAGTTCATCTGGCTTGTAACAAGAGTTCCTGTTTTTATTGTTAATCTATTATTATCTCTATCAATTGATGCACTAAAATCATCTATGCTATTCCACCAATCTTCGTTCATAGAATCAGGATCAAAATGTATCATTCCATATTGATCCTTATTATTTATATATTTAGTATTTCTAATTGAATCTTCTAGAGCATTCGATATATTCCCTATTATTGGAATACAAGACAATAATTTATTAAAACCTGTTTTTTGAACACCTCTTAAAGTATATGTTCTTTCATTTTGTAATATATATGCATATAAATAATTTGGAGTATCTTCATCTTTTTCCTTATATTCAGTAGATACTTTATTTACTTTTCCAGTATTAGAATCAAATCCTATTTGTTCTTCAGTTGCAAAACCATATTCTCTTAGACCATATCCTAAATTTTGTATGTAATTGGCTAAGTCTACCAAATCAGTTTCACTAACTTCTATTTTTTCAGCACCTTTTACCCAGTTCCAAAAATTTTTACATGCTTCTGTAACTTTCTCCATGCCCAAACCTGGCAAAGTTACAAAAAATCCTATAAATCCTATTATTAAAAATATAATAAGTAAAGCAATTCCGAATAGCACTTAAAGCAGAAACAATTGGAGCTAAAGATTTAATATTTTTGGCTTTTTTTAAAAGATCTCCTGCTTTTTTAGCTGCATCTTTTCCTTTTTTAGCTGCATTCTTTCCTTTTCCACCAGTAGATGCTGTTTCCATTGCATTACCAGCTTCTGCTTGGTTATCATCTGACTCGCTGTTAGACTGGCTATCAGAACTTCTAGTTCCTCTATTACTTTTTATTAATCCCTTAGCATCCCCAAATGCTTGTTTTGCAGAGCCACCTTTTGGTGCTCCTCCTGAACCACCTTTTGGTGCTCCTCCTGAACTACCCTTTGGTGCTCCTCCTGAACTACCCTTTGGTGCT
>OLQD01001073.1_pt1 | contig 23942 bp, 24 predicted proteins | sample 1672841 | NCBI WGS metagenome assembly OLQD01 (sample SAMEA3136729, study PRJEB25190) | human gut metagenome | biome: human gut; feature: human-associated habitat; material: faeces | place: Austria | collected 2013 | reverse complement strand
TTGAAATATGGTTAATAATATATAACATTCCTTTGACTAAAATACATTGCGGTTATTAGTTTTTTAAGATTTGTCATTGCAAAATAAGAATAATTTGTAATATACTCCGGAATAAATAAGTCTGAATTTAGAGGTGAATTTGATGAAAAAAACATTTCTGTCGGCTTTGCTGCTTGCCACGGCTTTAACGACCGGCGGTGCAAAGGCCGAAACGATTTTTGAGGCATTGAGCACGGCTTACGACACCAACCCGACGCTTCAGGCGCAGCGCGCGTATCTGCGTTCGGTAGACGAAAACGTCGCGATTGCCAAGTCCGGCTTCCGCCCCAACATTTATCTGACCGGCGGCTACTCTGACTCTGACGTTCATAACAACAACGTTCCGTCGCAGACCGGTGGCGCCACGCTTTCGGCCGGTGCCAAAATCAGCCAGCCGGTGTTCAGCGGCTTTACGACCGTCAATTCGGTAAAGTCTGCCGACAGCATGGTCCGCGCCGAACAAAACAACCTGTATAATACGGAGCAGGGCGTTTTTCTCGATTCATCAACCGCCTATTTGGATGTAGTCAGAGACGAGGCGATTGTCAACCTCCAGAAAAATAACGAAAAGCTTTTGAAAAAACGCCTGGACGAAACGGTTGAGCGTTTCAATGTCGGCGAAGTTACCCGTACCGACGTTTCGCAGGCGCAGGCGCGCTATTCGCAGGCCAAGGCCGACCGCATCGCTTCCGAGGGAAACCTGCAGGCGTCGAAGGCTGTTTATACCCGGGTTATCGGCGAAGCGCCGAAAGATTTGTCCGAACCTGAAAACCTCGGCGATTTTATCCCCGCCAGCTTTCAGGAAGCTTTGGAATATACCAAGGCCAACAACTATTCCATCCGCTATGCCCGCGAGCTGCTGAACTCCAAAGTTTATGACGTTGCCGCCAATACCGGCGCCTTGCTGCCGTCGGTAACCCTGGACGGTTCGGCAACCACCAGCAAAAGCGACAGCAGCGGTTCCGCTTACGGCGCATATAACCGTGATACCAAGGTCGACGAGGTTCAGTGGGGCGTCAATATGAACATTCCGCTTTATACGGCCGGCGAAACCCGCGCCAAAATCCGCCAGAGCAAATATCAGAAATGGCAGGCGCAGGAGCTGGTTTTGGAAGCGGAACGCCAGGCTGTTTCCGACGTGACCAGCGCCGAGCGGCTGGAACAGACCCGCCGCGATTACGTGGCCAACGTTTCGCATGAGCTGCGCACACCGCTGACCGCCATGCGCGCGCTGATCGAGCCGCTGCGCGACGGTCTGGTCAAGACCGAAGAACAGCGCCAGCAGATTTACGACGTCGTTCTCCGCGAAACCATGCGCCTGTCGCGGCTGGTCAACGATATGCTGGAGCTTTCCCGCCTGCAAAGCGGCACGGCTTCGCTCTCCCGCAGCGTCTTTGCGCCCCTTCCGCTGCTTGACCTCATTCACGAAACCTATTCCGCCTATGCCGAGGATTATCAGCAGACCTTCGTCTACGACGTGCCGAAGGATTTGCCGAATGTCGTCGGCAATCCGGACCGCACCCAGCAGGTGCTCATTGCGCTGCTGGATAACGCGTTCAAGTATACGCCGGAAGGCGGAACCGTTACGCTGAGCGCCTGCACGGAGGATCAGGTCGTCCGCATCCGCGTCACCGACACGGGCGTCGGCATTCCCGCGGCGGATCTGCCTCACGTGTTTGATCGTTTCTATAAAGTCGATAAATCACATCACAGCAAGGGCACGGGGCTTGGCCTCGCCATCGCCTATGAAATCATGAAGCATCTCGGCGAAGAAATGAGCGTCACCAGCGAACCGGGAAAGGGAAGCTGCTTCACATTCACCCTGCATATGGCGGATGAAAAAGAGACGCCGGCGCAATGACAGAAAGGAACGCTCCATGACCGCACAATCCGAAACCATCCTCGAAGTCGTCGCCGCGAAAATCTGCCGGGGCGACACATTTCTGCTCTGCCAGCGCGCCGCGACAAAGTCCCGCCCGCTGATGTGGGAATTTGTCGGCGGCAAAGTCGAACCGGGTGAAACACGGGAGCAGGCCCTCCGCCGCGAATGCCGGGAAGAACTGGGCGTTTCGCTCATCGTTCATGAACCGTTGATCGATGTCACGCACGTTTATCCGGATATTACCATTCACTTGACGCTCTTTCGGGCTGAGACGGACGACGAACCGCAAAAGCTTGAGCATCACGATATCCGCTGGATCACAGAAGCGCAGCTGGATGGTTATGCGCTGTGCCCTGCCGATGCGGAAATGGTCGCTTTATTGCAAAAAACAACCCAAGCATAAAAGAAGCTGTCAATCTAAAGATTGGCGCTTTTTTCATTCATCGGGAAATCGTACATCCATTCTTTAAGCTGCATTGCTGTTTTCATATTCAAATCAGCACATATTATGTGTGTATGTTTTTCTCTTCCTCAGTTGAAATCTTACCAATTTTCCTTTATTGGTAAGATTTTTTCGCATCATTTTTCTACGATTTCTTTCGCATTTCTATTGACAAAAAAGATGCATATTGCCATAATAAATAACAGATCAATCGACAATCTTTTGAACCGAATAGGAGGAAGAGTATATGAATCAAAAATGGACGGCTCTGTTATTAACCACAGCTATGCTCGCCACCGGCGCTTCTGCGGCATTGGCTTATGAAACGCTTCAACCCGGAAGCAACGGTCAAGAAGTCCTCGATGCTCGTATGAGACTTTATGAGCTTGGCTATTTCAAAAAACAGCCGACGCAAACCGAGTACACCGAAAACATGAAAAAGTACGTCCGGCAATTTGAAAAGGATTATGGCCTGACAGAAGACGGAATCCTCTCGCCTGCTGATCAGGAAGTCCTCTTCGGCGGCACACAAGGCGCAAGCGAAACCGTCTCTCAAACATCGACGTTTGAACCCATTGTCATTTCCGATCAACTCCAAATCGACGGTATCTTTGTCAACGATGCCTATCAGGATAAAAAGAATCCGTCCATGACGGAAATTGTTTTGTGCTATACGCTCTCTTCGACCGGAAAAAACTATGATTTCGTCGGAAATAAAACCAATCTGACCTTCGTGGGCGGTAACAGCTATGATGCCTCCCATAATGGAAAGGAATGCTTATATTTTGGCAATTACTATGATGGCTCCGTTTATCTGAAAACAGTGTATTATGGCGATCAGTTCCATGTCGTGGATCTTATCCGCGTGCCGAAAGGCGAACTGCAAGCCGGACGACAGATTGCATTGAGCAACCCCTATGTCGAAGATATGGCCAAGGCCGAACTAACCACCGATCAATTGATTCATTGTAAGGACATGGAATCCATCGCCAAGCTTGTCGATCCCGACGGCTATGCCAAACAGGTCTATGCGCTGAAAGAAGCCGATTCTTCCACAAAAAATAAAATTCGCAAATATGTAAACGGCTATTACTGGGATTTCTATGTCAATAACCTTTCCTATCGAATTGAATTCTCCAAAAATACGTATTCCCTTTCCTGTCACGGTTTGGAAACAACCGGAAAATATACCATTTGCAATGGTTATGTCATCCTGACAAACGATTCTACCGGGGCAAAGAATTATCTGCCTTATACGTTGGAATCCAATGACATCGATCTGGATATCACCGCTGGTTTTGATGTCTTTGAGAATTGACTTTTTTGAAAACCCATTAAGCTAAACATCCGGCAACTAAGTGATTATAACAAAGGGCTGTCAGGCTAATAGGCCTGACAGCCCCTTAATATGCCAAACTGTCAAAAAAGCTGGAATGCCGCGAAATTTCCTGTTCGTAGGTTTCAAAACCCAGTTCTTCCGCCAGCGTTTGTCTTGTTCCGAAAAGGTTGGTTCCGATTCCCAGCCTGTCCCCCTCGATTTGAACGCCCAACGCGGCAAGCGTCGTCGGGAACATGTCCATCGCCGTAAACACGCGTTCCTGAGTCTTCACAGGCGCTGCCGCCGCATTGAGAAAGCAATTATACACGCGGCGATGGCTGTATCCGCCCAGCTCCTTTTCCATCTCCGCAGACATGGACAGATGATCGCCCGTCACAATCACCGTCGTATTCGCATAGAAATCCTGCTGTTGAATCCATGCCACGAGCTGCGCGATCTGTCGGCTTGAGCAGGCAATCGCATCCTTATAGTCGGTGTCATACGTCTTTTCACACAATTCACAACGATATCCGTCCGGAAAATGTGAATCCACGGTCAGCATCGTCAGGTTAAACGGCACATCCTCCTCTGAAACTTCCAGCAGTTTTTCTTTCACCATTTCGATCAGCCGTCGGTCTTCAAAACCCCAAAAAACGGAATAGTTTTTCGGAATTTTTCCGTTCTCTTTTGCCCAAACGTAGTCGTTGATTTCATAATTGCCGTGCTGAGTAAAATAATTTCTGCGCCCGCCAAAGGTCGCATCCGATCCGATCATCAGAATATTGTGATATCCGGCCCGCTCCAGCAGATCACCCAAAGTCGTTACGCCTGGAAAAAAAGCCGAATACTGATCCATCGAATTTAATTCAATGCCGAGTTTAAGTGGCAATCCGCTGGTCTGCGCAAACATTGCGCCCATTGTCCATGTCGCGCCATCGATCGGGAATGCGCCGCCCAGCGTGTCCTTTTGATCAGAAAACGACAGGTTATTCTTTGCCATTTCGGTCAGTTCCGGCGTTAAACCCACATCATACATCCCACCGTCCCGCTTGGATGCAAATGAAGCCTCCATCGATTCCATCATAATATAAATCAGATTTCGTTTCTTCTCCGGCCACGTCAGCAGCGCTTCATCCGGTTGTATGGCGTTGTCTTCCAGCCATGATGTTGCCGTTATTTGATTATAGAAGTACTTTCCCATGGAAAAATAATGTCCCATGACCACACATTCCACGACCCAGATGCCGACAACAATGCGCTTCCATCTGATACGATGATTTATCCCCTGCCTTTTTTCACGGCGCATCCTTCCCCAAACCGCCATCATCAACGCAAATATGCCGATAGATGGGAGCAATGCTCCTCGGAAAAAAGCAACAAAAGAGCTGATGTCCGTTCCCTGAAGCGGAACTTTTAAATGGAAAATCAATTCCTCCATGGATACGCCGCCGAACGCCTGCCGCACCCAGCCAAAGGTTATGGCAAGCAAGATATCTACAAACAGAAAAAAAACAATTATCGCTGAACAAAAAACGTGTTTCATAGCCCTAAATCCATTCATTTTCCATCTTAAAACGGATCTATTGTATCATCGACATGTTTTTTCGTCAAGATCGCTTGTCCTTTGTCGGAGAGGGACAATGTCCTGCTTTCCCAAGCATATCCTTCCCGTTCTGCTGCCGCCAGCGTCGAACCGCTTCCGGCAAACGGGTCGAGAACCCGACCGCCCGACAGACAAATTTTGCAGATCTGCCGCATGATTTTCTCCGGCTTTACGTCGTGCGCCCAGCTTGGAATCATCCGCCGCCCTCCTTTATGCCTTGCGTTCCGGCTGGTCGTTCCAGCCCAATTCGCAGGTCAGCCGGAATATCTTCCGCTGCTGGGCTTCCGTCGCCCGCCCCGCGCCGCCGCCCACCTTGATTGCAGGTTGACCGCAGCGCGTTTTCAGCTCCTCAATCATCCGCCCAGCTTCCCTGCCGGACAGGGTGCGCAGGCTGTCCGTGCCGCTGATGCGGTACGCCATACCGTGCAGATCCTCCATGTCCATCCCCAGCTTTCGGCTCAACGCGAAGATGGCTTTAAGCTGGGCACTCGTTACTTTCAGCGCCATACCCGCCGCCTCCTTATTGCTGCCCCAGTGCTTCTTCATCCACGTCATAGCCGAAAACATCCTCGACCTCCAGCTTCGCACCGACCTCGGCAATCTCGCCAGCGCTGTATTTTTTCAGCGCGTCCTTGTCGATCTTCGGCTCCGGGTAGACCACGCACTCCTTCATCCCTCGCCGCAGCAGTTCTTCGATGATGGTCTTGACCTTCTCTACGCCGCGCGGCAGGGTCAGGCGGGTGCTCTGTCTGAACCCGACCTTGCCAAACGTGAGCGTCCGGCTCTTGGCTTTGCCGAGGTCTGCCCGGTGCAGCATCGCGAACTCGCGCAGCGCCTGTTCGAGCATCGCAATGTGATCCTTGATGGGTCTGCCCTTCGCTTCCGCGTCCGCCTTGGCATCGGCGATGCGCTCGTTCATCACGGTTTCGATGGCTGCCAAATCGCGTCGGTCCTCGCCAATCTGCCGCAGCGCGTCGTCCGCCTGCTGCCAGTTTTCCAGCTGGAGCGCGCAGATCACTTTCCTTCTTGCCATGTTGTGCCTCACTTTCTAAGTCGTAAGTCCTCCCCGTAAAAGCGGATTGCCGTCGTGCGGGATACGTCCATCAATCGGGATGCGACGCGCTGCTCGTACATGCCCTCCATCCTTTCCGGGTTCAGGTTTGTGCTGATAATGGTGTGTCGGTCGTTCATGTTGCGCTCGTTGATGACCTGAAACAGATAGCCGCTCGTGTTCTTCGTCTGCGGCTCCGTTCCCAAGTCATCAATAAAGAGCAGGTCACAGTCCATCACGCCCTCCACGGCGCGCGCCTCGCTGCCGTCGAACTGATTCTTGCGCATGATTTCGCAGAGCCTGTACGCCGTCACCCGGCGCACCAGATAGGCGCGTTCCATGATGCGCTGCGCGATGCAGTCGGCGACGAAGGTCTTGCCCAGCCCCGCCGCGCCAAAGAAAATCAGATTCGGCTTTTCGTTATCTGGGAAATCCTCCGCGTATCTCTGCGCCGCCCGCAGGATCAGCCGCATGTGGTCGCGCTGGCTGCGCTTTTCGCCGGGAATCGGAACATCCGGGAAAACATTCAGGTCGAACTGCGCAAATCTGTGCCTGCCCAGTCCGCCCTTGTGTTCTCCGGCGTTCTCCGCGTCCATGATGCGCTGCTTCATGCAGGCGCAAAGCTCATGCACCGGTTCGCCGACATAGCCGGTATCCCGGCAGATCGGGCAGCGGTAGATGGGCTGCAAATAATCCTCCGGGTATCCGGCTTTCGTCAGCTCGGCGCGAATCCTGCCGTTCAACTCGCGCATCTCGCCTTGCAGACTCTCTGCGTCCACGGCGCGCCCTTGCAGCGCCGTGCGGATGGAGCCGGTCAGACGGTCGCGCCGCTCGTCCAGCAGCGCCGCGATAGCCGGGAAACCCTGACGAATCTCCCGCTCGCGCCGCTGTCCTTCCCGCTGGTTCTCCGTTCGGATCTTCTCATACTCGCCCAGCAGACGCTTGATTGTGCTCGATGTATCCATGTTCACCTCCTTGACCATAAGCGCCGCGCCTCCACGCGGGAGGCGCACCCGGCTTGCACGGGTCATAGCTTATCTTGCGATAAGCCGGGTCTGGCGGTCTGTTGTTCATTGTCCCATCTGCCTCGTCGCTTCCGCCAACGTGCTGCCGTGCGGCTGGAAGCGGAACCCGTATTTCTTGTAAAACTCGGCGGCTCCCAGCTTGAGCCAATCCTTCGCCGCCGCTACGGCGTTCAGCTTGCGCACCATGCGCCCATCGCTGTCGCGGACGATGAGCAGCCCGCCGTTTTGCTTGACCGTCAACATCCTTACACCCCCTTCTTAGCCCTGCAATTTGTAGCACTTCGCGCCCGCGAGAATCTCCTGCGTAACCGTACCGCCCGCCGCCGCTTCAAGGCACATGCCAAAGATTTCGATGAAGTTGCCCATGCCGCCGTGCCGGGTATCGGTCGCGATCAGCGTCAGCTCCGCCGCCACGCGCGGCTCCACGTCATACTGCGCAAGGATGGCGCGCACTTCGTCGGGCTTGATGCCGGTCAGCTTGATTTCGTATTTGCGCCGGTAAAGCTGGGACAGATTCGACCGCCCGCTGCCGTGGGTCAGGATTTCCTCCAGCCTCGGCGGTCCAACCAGCACGATAGGCGTGTTCGTTTCGTCCCAGAGCTGGCGGATAATCTCAAACTTCTTCACGTCCCAGCCGTACAGGTGATCCGCCTCGTCGAAAATCAGCATCGTGTCGCGGTTCGCCGCCAGCTCGCGCTGGATGCGGCGCACCCGCTCGTCGTTGCTCCCGCTGGCGCTCACGCCGATGCTCTCCGCGATGCTGTCCAGCAGGTCGCGCATCCGCATCGTAGAGCGGCAGACGATGACATGCACATCCGGCACGCGCTTGGCGAACTCGCGGATGACCGTCGTTTTGCCGATGCCCGGATATCCGACCATGACGCACATCTTCCGATTGTCCCGCGTCCATTCCAGCAAGCCAAGCGCCTCGGTGAACTCGTGGGTCTGGTACAGCTCGATACTGCGCTTGAAGGTCTGCGGCGCGGGAGCGGGCGTTTCCTCAGCCGCGCCCGTTTCGATGGCTTCTGCCTGCGCCTGACGCTCGATGTCGCTGACCCAATCCTCCAGAATCTTCTGCTGCTCCGGCTTGATGCGGATGTTGCCGTTGGCGAACATGCTGATCATGCTGCGGCTTACGCCGGTCGCCGCGCTGATCTGCGCGAAGTTGTAGCGGTAGGTCGTCCCGCCAATGACCACGCCCTTATCCCGCAGGGCGTTAATGCGTTCTTCCAGCGACGGCGCGCGCCGTGCCATAATCTCTCTTGCTTCCATCTGTGTTTCCTCCTTGCTTACTCGTTGGATGCCCGATTGTCCCGCGCTCTGCGCAGGCGGGTAAATGTCACCACATCGCCGACCGTTACGCCGCGCATACCCTCGCGCATCCCGGCTTCGTACCCGTCGCACCAGCTTGCTTCAAGCTGGCGCTTCAATTCAAGGCGATTCAGGCAGTCCGTCTTGTTGTCCAGCTCAAGGCGCATCGCTTCGTTATAACGCCGCGCCTCGTCCATGTTCCGCGCCGCAATTTTGCGCTCGCTGTCCTGTACGCCCTTGAGCGATTTATAGTAGCTGACGATCAAGCCGCCGCCCGCCGTCATGCCTGCGCCAAACAGTGCAAGCCCCATCAACGCATCCATTTGAAAACCTCCTTTGTTCAGCTAAAGCTGTGAGCGTCGCGCCCCCTTTCGGGGACGATCCCGGCTTTCACGGGATTGGACCTTGGGCTTTACGCCTCGTAGATATCTTTGATTGCCTCGTACAGCTCTCCGTTTGTGAAGCGCTGCCCGGCTTTCTCCTCCTCGAACTCCATGCGTCTGACCGCCAGCAGCACAACTTTCGCCGCTCCAACCGCTTCTTGGCTGTACACGATTGCCCCCGGTCTGCTGTAATCCTGTTTTTCCAGCATTTCCAGCAGCGCCCAGTGCAGGTACAGGTTCAAAGTGTAGCCAGCCTGTTTTTTGAGGGCTTCTTTTGCCCGCTCCGCAAACACTTTGCGGTTCAACGGCTTTTTCTTCGGCGGCAAAATTCCCCGTTCGCGCAATTCCTTCCGAATTTTCGCGCGTTCCTTTTTCTCTCTTGCCGTCATCGGTTTCGCCTTTTTCTTCTTTTCCATGCTTCCTCCCGTTTTGTGACACTTAACGCGCGCTTTGTTTGAGCAGCTTTTCGCCGTTCGCGGCAATCATGCTGCGCACCGCGTTTTCGCCTGCGGATGCAGCCTTGCGCCGCCCCGCCGCCTTGTCCGCGACCTGCTGCTTGGCTTTGCCCGCCCGCGCCGCTTCCAGCGACGTGACCGTCGCCATGCGCTGGCGCTGTTCGTCAATCTCTTCGGCGTATGCCTCTCTGGTAATCCGTTTCGTGGATTGCCGGATATACGCCAGCCTGTCCGTGACCTTCCGCTGCTGCCGCTTCTGGTCTGCCATGTGCGCCGCCACCCTTTCCTCGTCCGGGTCGATCAGCGCCATCAGCTCGACCGGCTCTGCCTCGCAGACGAAGTGTCCGCCACTGAAAACCGACACGCTGGGGTTGTAGCCCCGGTTGTAGTAGATCGTGACCTGTTCCTTGATGATATCCGCCATTTCGGGATGCCAGAAAAGCTGGTTGTTGAGCCGCACGCCCTGCGTCGTGACCACGCGCTTCACGCTCTGGCTCTTGAAGATCGCCATCGTCGCCCAATCCGGCGTATCGCTGCGCGCCTTTTCCGCTTGGCGATACCGCTGGTCAGGGGAAAGCCCGTCCTCGCCGATGTGGTTTTCGTACTTGGGCAGCAGCTTCTCCGCGAAGCACTTGGCAAAGGTTTCAAAGGTCATCAGCTCGCCGCGTTCCTTCATCCTGCGGAGGATGCGCCCGTTATCTTCGGGTCTTTCCTCCGGCGAATCGCCGCACCAGCCGGGGAACTCGCGGACAAAATCTTCCAGTGTGCCGAAGGCGCGTTCCACGTCCTTCGACCAGCCGCGATACGGCAGCGCATGGTGTACGCCCACGCCCAGCGCCCGAAGCAAGCCTTCCTTTTCGGAAAATTCAGCGTTCAGGCAGCCCAGATCGGTTTCCACCAGCGTTTCGCCCTCGAACCGATGGCTTCTGTAATCCTTGCCGTTGTCGATGTAGATGTAGCGCGGCAGACCGTGAACGTCGCTGCCCTTCGTATACACCGCCGCCCGGCAGAAGCTGTCGGCAACTGTGTCGCTGTTCGGCTCCAACGTCAGCTCCCAGCCGACGAATTTCTTGGAACAAGCGTCCATCCAAGCCGTCATCCACGGGCGCACCAGATTGTCGTTCTCATCCAGCACGAACAGGTCGATCTTGTGATGGTCGCCGAACCAGACTTCGTTGGTCATCGTCGGTTTGCTTCGCTTGGTTTTCTGCATGTACGCCGCTTCCCAAGCCCGCTTGCCGTAACGGGCGAAGGTCATCTGCGCCTTATCCATCGTTTCCACGATGCGGTTGACCGCGTGGCGATTCGCCGGAATCATCATCGAGCCGCTTGCCATGGTGCAGATCGGGTATTTCTCCCTGTCTGCCGTTTTGAGCGCCCGCCGCGCGTCCGATCCGTCGCAGTACACGCAGCAGTTGCAGGCGTTTTCGCCGTATTCCGCAGCCCGTTCCCGCAGGCGCTCCAGCACCAGCGTCTGCGGAAACTTCCGATTGTCGCACATCTGCGCCTCGATGAAATCCCGCGCCAACTGGCAGCATGTCCGGCTCTGCCCCTTGTCCCTGCGCTCCACCTTGTCCATGATCGCCGCCAGCCCGCGCTCCTTGTATGCCGCGTGCCAACGCCGCAGCGTCCGGCTCGTCACACCCAGCGTCCCCGCCAGCGCGTCCATCGCCGCCGTCCTGCCCCGCTCGCCGCTGTTCAGGATGCCGTCCAGTGCCATGACCGCCTGCTGGCGATTTGCCAGCTCGGTCAGCCCTTCCTCTCCGAAGGCTTCCTTGTACGTCGCAAGGTCCGCAGCAGAAACTTGGGTGGATAGCCCGCTCTGGCTTTCGTACCAGAGGAGCTGTCCTTGGGTATCGAGCTGCTGAAGCACATCTTCAAGAAGTATGCTATTCGCTGTCCCCTCTGCACCGCCTTTGGTTGTCGGCGTTGCCACCGCTTGAAGCCTACCGCCTTTTATCTGACGATTGACGCTTCTTCGGGTTATGCCAATTAACTGAGCAGCCGTTTCACTGCTGATGTATCGCCTTTCTTCCATCTTTACACCGCCTCTTCCAATGCCTCCAACACTTTGGAAGCGCGGATTCCCAGCGATTTAGCGATTGCTTTGATAACCGTCGCGCTGGGATTCTTTCGATCTCCACGTTCAAGCGCACAAATGTACGCTTGAGAAACGCCAACCTGTTCCGCCAGCTTCTTCTGGGAGATCTTCTTCGTCTTTCTCAGTTCCATCAGTGTCACTTTGCTCACCCTCTCAATTAACTGTCGGTGTTACTTTTTTTCTTAATTATATGTCTGTTAGTAAATTTTGTCAATAAAAAAAATTACTGACAGCAAATTTTTACATTTACCGTCGGTTTACTCTTGATTTTTTTCTCTTTTTATTTCATAATTATCACTGACAGTTATAATCTTGTATAGGAGGTGATCTCTTGGATATCGGAGTTCGGCTTGCTTTCCTCTTGAAGGAGAAGCATATTACACAGAAGTCCCTTGCCGCACGGTCCGGCTTGACTCCCTCCTATATCAATCAGATTTGCAACGGAAAGAAAGTCCCTACGCTTGATGCGCTCGAAAGCCTTTGCAGCGCTCTTTCGATTTCTGTCGGTGATTTCTTCTCGGATGAAAACGAAGCTGCACCTGCCCGCTTAACCACAGTTGAACACCAGTTAATCGAGAATTTCCGTTCACTCTATAACTATGAGCAGGATTTCTTTTTCGATATGGTAAAGAATCTTCGTCAGAAGCACCGCCAGACGCTTAACACCACGCCTGATTCTGTTTGGCGCAATGCTGATGGTGCTTCCGCCGCAGGAACTCCCCTTTTTGATTCAACCATAGAACACCGAGTTCATGTCAGCCCGCGATTCAGTGATCCTGAGCGCTTCTTGCTCATTGAAGTACGCGGGAACAGCATGGAACCCGATATTTCCGATGGGGATTTCGTTGTAGTAGCCCGTTATACCCAAGCCGAGCAAGGAAACATCGCCCTTGTTCATTTGGAAGCAGATAATCCAGACGGCGAGTACACCATCAAAAAATTCTATCATTACGGCGACCATGCCGAGCTACGCTCAATCAATCCAGAATGTCCGACGATGGTATATCCTATTGCGTCAGTCATCTCTGCTGAAAAGGTCGTCGATATCATCACGCCTGATTGAATCAATAATTATTCATCCTCTGCATAAATATTCATTTCGGCTTTTCCTTCGCTTAAAACTCCGTTCAAAATGGGGTTTTTCTTTATATTACACGATTTTCTTCTGTTCTTACCCGCTGTCCTCAATGCGTCCCCAAGTCCCCAATACGCCGCGTTTTGCACAAGCTCCGTCTGTTGGCGCTTTTTCTTTACTCCTGCACGATAAAACGCGCGTTTAACGCCGTTTGACGCTCGGCGTTCAAAACCCACCAAAACAGAAAAGAGCAGCCGTTTCCGACTGCTCTCCGCTCCCATGTGACACAGAACGCGCGCATGGTTGTTTTTATATATTTATTTTATATTTATCTCTTTAAGTTCCGATAATACCACGGTTTTCCCGTCCTATCCCGTGTTATCCCGCTCTTTCCCGTATATGCCCCTTTGTGACATAGAATGTGCTCCTCCACAATAATCGTTCCGTTTTCGCCAACAGTTTCGATTAACGCCTCAATCACTGCCTGCGCCCCGCCGCATACATAGCCCATGCTTTTCAGCGATGTATGAACGATAACGTTATCACCGCTTTCAAGACCGATTTCTTTGAGTTTTCGTTTGATATCTGCTTTCAAAATGACCGATATCTTTTCCGCTCCAATCTCGACGCTCTCGTGAATTGCCGTTCCACATTTTTGGGGGAGGAATTTCGTTCTTTTTGGGCATTATAACACGTTATAAAATATGACGCATGGCTGGAGTGACGCATGGTTGGGCTTTTTCGTGGCAACGTCCTACTCTCCCAGGTGATTTTTCCTGCCTGAATCCCGCACAGCGGGCGGCAGTCAAAATCCTAACCAAGTACAATGCTGCACATTGGTTGGGGCATGTTGCGGCGCGCACTCCTTGTCACGCCGCGCGCGTTTCGTGTCACATCTCAAAATCTGCTGAATATGCAAAAAGCCGCCCGTTTTATGCAACGAGCGGCTTTCTCATTCATGCGGTTTTTTACGCCGTTTCAGGCTTCGGATTGTCGATCATCTCCACCTTTCCATCTGCGAGATAGAACGGTTCCATGTTCTCCATCTCTTTGATCTGTGCGTCAATCATCGCTTTAAGCGTCGCCGTGTCGAGCCTGATTCCGTGCTTGCGGAGAATCTCCTCCGCATACGCCAGCTTCTGGTCGCCATTGCCTGCGCCGTATAGCTTCTCTGCTGCGTAAACGGCAATCTGTACCCAGCTTTTCGCCTTGGAGAGTTGCTCATTCGTGAGCTTGCTGCGCAGCCACGGCACCAGATACAGCGACACAATGCCCGCCGCAAGGCTGATGACCGCCTGCGCGAGCTTCGTCAGGTCCAGCAGTACGGCTTCCTGTCCGTCCTGCCCTTCCGCCAGCACCGGCAGCGCAAAGACCAGCGCCACAAGTGCCATCATCACGACCAACATTTTCAGCTTTTCTTTCATATATAATACCTCCTGTCCAAATACCGCTCTCAATCATCGATTGTGTTCCTTCTTGCTTTTTTGCTTAGTGTATGCTATTATAATAATGGAATAATTTACACTTTATATAAGCCTGCTTTCTTGGCTATTGCCTTCTTGAGCTGCACGTTCAGCCTTTGCGCCGCGCTCTTTGCAATTTCTTCGGACAGCTCCACGCCGACCGAATCGTACCCTTCCAGCTCCGCCGCCGCCAGCGTCGAACCGCTCCCCGCGAATGGGTCCAGAATCCGACCTCCCGGCAGACAGATTTTGCATATCTGCCGCATGATCTCCTCCGGCTTCTGCGTTTGGTGGATGCGCTGCATCCCCTGCACGTTCGCCGCCTTAAACACACCCGGCAGCACCGACACAGGGCGATCAATCGGCAATTTTCCATTGCTCGCCCAGACCGCAAACTCCGCCTGCTGGCGGAATCGTCCTTTCTGCGGGCGGCTGGTCAGTTTGTCCCAGACCAGCGTGCCGCGCCACTGCCAGCCTGCCCACTGCACCGCATCCGTGAGTAGCGGCATCTGCCGCCAATCGCAAAATACCACCAGCACCGCACCGTCGTGACACTGAACGCGCGCCAACGCGAGAATGTCCGCCATCATGTGCAGCCAGCTCCGTGAATCCATCTGGTCGCCCATGAAATCCGGAAACGGACAGGCTTTCTTGGTCGCCGTGTACTTCTGAGACGTGCTGGCGCTCCGTTCGGCCAGCGTCGCGCCGCCGCTCGCATAAGGCGGATCGGTAATCACCGCGTCAAAACGCTCTCCATTATAATTGGAAAGAAACGCTCGACAATCGCCATTGTAAAGTTCGATCATGGAAGTGCCTCTCATTCTCCGAAAAAAATTTTTCGGGTCATACAGTTCCTTACATTTCCATACAGCAGCGCTTCTTGCGCCAAAATCCGTATAGATGATATAATGATTTTGCGCATATTCAGACTAAAAAAGGAGCTGACACCGCACTTCCAACTGCGTCAGCTCCCTCGCGGCGCGCTTTCTGTCCGAAGAAGCACGCCGCAGGCGCTCTGCTATGCACACGGGAGACGGTTTTCCGCCTCCTTTTTCTTATATCTGCGTCTTAGTCGTTGCCCGTAGCTTTGCAGCAATACTCCGCGCTGACCCAGCCGGTATATCCCTTGTAGGTCGTCTTAAGCCAGCCTGCCCGCGCTTCAAGCGCGGTAATCACCGCACCGTCCGGCAGCATCTGCATGTATTCGCCGCGAATATCGGGCTTTTTCCGCATCCGCAGCCCCTTCTGCGCGCAGACGATGTATTCCGTCCCCGCCTGAATGTCTGCTGTCGTGTCCTCGTCGGCTTCTCTCCCGACATTGATGTTGCGATGCACGCCCAGCCCGTTCCAGCCGTCCTTGGCGGTCAGCTCGGTTTCCACCACGCACCCCCGGCTCTTACTGCTGTGGAGCACCGTACCGCACTCCGTCACCAACCCAGTGTGGTTCACATCGCCTGTGCCTACGCCCATGAACGCCAGCATGCCCGGCTTTGCGCCGGAAATACCTTCCTGCTTCCACGTCAAATCCCGATATTTGGCGCTCTTGCTGTCGCTGTTCCAGAGGTCGTTCGTGCCCGCCGTCGTGTATTTTTTGTCGCCGCCCGGCGCTGTGCGGATGACCTTCTTGATGAGGTTGATGCAGTCCAGCTCGCTGTAAGGCGTTCCGATCAGCGCCCGCGCCGTGCGGATGGCCTCGCTTGTTTTAATCATTGGCTTTTCCTCCTTTAGGTTGTAGTCATAGACGCAACCGCGTCCTCAAGATTTTTGATCACGATGTTTACGTCTCTTTGATAGTCCAGTTTCAACCCCGCGCCATCGCTCGCTTGCACCACGGTGTTGGGCGCGTAGGTAGTCAGCGATTTGTAGGCGGCGATTTCTTCAGGGGTGAGCGGGGTTTCAACGGGGGTGGCAAGGATTGCGTTTTGTTCGGCAAGCGTTTTTGTGTTGTCAAAAGAGGTTTTATCAACCCTATGCACCCGTACCCCTCTCTCCAAGTCCACCTCATCGCACACCCACTGTTGCCCGCTAGGGTCAGTATAGTTGCCGCCGGACGTGACTGGGATGCCGGGCAGGCCGTTTGGCGTGGGCAGGGTGAAGAGCTGTTCACGGTAGGGGGAGTAGGCGGTGGCGGTTGTGCCAAGCTCAAGCTGAACTTTTACGCCAGTGAGATTGTATGTTTGTCCTTCAGTGACAATAAAAACTATTCTGGTTGCCATATCAGGCATTTTATCGGCGGTACCTAAAGAAAGAATAACTCCCCATGTTTCTGATACAAGTTTCACTTTTGGAGATGTGATGCTAGATGATAAAATCACCACACCGGATGCAATAAAATGTGGGATGTCTAACTTGGCGTAGCCAGAACTAGTCGCCGTTCCTGAAATCGATATTAACCCATCTTTTGCAGTAACCGTTACACCTCTAGCGGTCCCTGACCCGTCAGGAATATTCAGCAGATTCCGCCCTGTCGCCTTCACCGCCACGCTCCCGCCGTCCCCCGCGCTCACAATCGGCACCGGGTTATCCGGGCTTGGTGTGCCATCCTGCGTACTCCTGCCGTAGACAGTCAGCCCGCACAGCGGCGCGGAAAAAGCGTCAGAGACAGATATAGGATTGCCCGTTTCGGTGCCGATCAGGATATTCTGGCGCGCTTTGTCGGCCTTCTCAGCAACAGCCTTCTCGATTTCCGCCAGCCGCTTTCCCGTTGCGGCCGCGTCCGCCGCCTCTCCCTCCTGGGTCAGCGTCGCATCGATGACGGCATCCTTGCCCGGTTCGCCTTTTGCGCCCCTGTCCCCCTTGTCTCCTTTTTCGCCCTTGGGTCCCTGCGGGCCAATCGGGCCTGTTTCACCCCTGTCCCCCTTCGGCCCGCGGAAGGATTCAAGCTTGACCTCCATGCTGCCTGCATTTTGGGTCTCACAGGTGCATGCAGGGCATCCGTTTGCTTCAAGCACGACAAAACATCCGGGCGGTTCAGGCGTGATCATTTCCCGATAACCCGTAATCTTTCCGTTGCTTTCCGTCACGTCCAGCGCAAACCGAATCGCATAGGTATATTCTCTGTGCCTTTTGGAGAGGTTCTCCGTATCCGTTCCGGAAAACATGAGCTTACAAACGCCGTCGTCATCCGGCGTGACCGTTTTGTTGATGACGATCCTGCCGTCCGGCATTTCCGCCACCATGAAAAACATCCGGTCTTGGCTCGTCGGTACATAGCCTGTTGGCACAATCGCCAACAAGCTCGTATCGCCTCGCGTAATGGTAATTTGGCCTTTCCTCGCATCAAACATAGTCGCCACCTCAGCCCATGTTCAGCGCTTCGCGGATGGCTTCCAGGTCGTCGGTCGTCAGTGCGGGATAATCCGCCGCGATATCGGCAAAATCCTCGCCGTTGGCAATGCGGATTCTAAAGGCCCGGGTCATAATGCGCAGCTTCAAAGCGTTCAAAGTTTTCATCTTTTTTATCCTCCAATCAAATCAGCCATCATCAAAATCAGATCGTCGTTTGCGGATTCCAGCGCGTCCGTGCGCTGCTCCACGTTGTTCACGCGCTCCTCAGTCGTCAGCGGCGGCGCGGGCAATGCGTCAAAGTCCGCATCCATCTCGGCCTGTGTCCGCTGCGCAACCAGCCCATCGACGAGCTTGTAGCGGTACACGCCGCGCTCGTCCGTGAGCGGCTCGAACAAATAGTTGTTCTGCGCGTGCCGGTATCGGTCGCCCTCGCCCTCATCAATCTGTGTCCAGCCGTCGCCGCTCACAAACGCGTCGCTGTTGATCGCCGTCACGCGCCCCGCGTCGTCGGTCTGCACCAGCACTTTGCAGCTCTCTGTGTCCATGTCATCTCTCCTTTACAGGTCGGCAGAAATGTCAATATCTCCCTGCGGCGATATCGTACCCGTCAAAATACCTGTTTCAGTGATTGCACATTTAATAATTGCTCTGTTGACGTTTGCGCTGTGCGCTGTTGCAGTTGCGGTTGTCGTTCCTTGCTTATCGCCAAGAGTGTAATAAAATTTCCCTGATGGTACAAGTGACGGCTTAATGCGCATTGTTTGCAATGGAATCATGCAATAAGATACACCATTTGCACAATAACCCGCGAACGTTTCGTTCGTCGCCGTTATCCTCCGATAATATCGCAAACATTCGGCCAGTTCCGCCGCGTATCCCTTCGGCACATACGGCGGCAGGGTCTCCGCTGTGTATTCGCCCTCGTAGAGCGCCGCCCAGCGGACGACCGCCGCCGTGCCGGTGCTTTCTGTGTCCGGCGAAATGTACACGTTCACCACTTCGTCCCCGGTCAGGCCATCCGGCTTTGTCAGCTTCAGCACCAGCGTGCGCTCCGCCGCGTCGCCCTGAAAATACGCCGTGCCAAAATTCGTCGTGCCGCTGCCGATGTAGACAAACAGTCGGCACGCCACCGGGAAAACGCCGCGTACCGCAAACGTCATCACGTCGGCAAACCGTTTCGCCTCGATCCGCTGCTGAATGCCCGCCGTCCAGCTCGTCTTGTCCGACACGATTTTCAGCCCGTCCGCCGCCTGTGAAACCGTCGCGCCGCTCGTCCGCATCCAGCGATCCACAGCATACCCGGTCGCGCCGTGCGCCCCGTTCACGCCCGCCTGCGCAACCGGGTGGACGAAATCGCTGTTGTCCAGCAGGTTGTACATATGCACATCCTTATCCATTGCGCCCAAATCCGCTGCTGTCAGCGTCACTTTCCCCGCCGCGTCCGGCGCTTTGCCGTTGATCGTCAGGTTCCCAAGGCTGCCCGTGTCGCCGCGCGGAATCGTAAATTCCACCATCGGGTTTTCCGCTGTGCCGCTCTGCTCCACCCTCGCATCCGTTCCCGGTTCGCCCGTCACGACGCTCAGCTTGATCTTGGGCGTTGCCCCGGTATCGCCCTTCCTCCCCTGCGGAATGCCCAGTTCCAGCTCGTAGTGATCCCCCGCTTTGACCAGATTCGCCGTCGGCGTTTCGTCTGCGCTCAAACTCGCAGCGGTCGCTGTCATACCGTCGATTCGGTCAGCGGCATTTTGCGCATTTGTCGCTGCCCTTCCGGCCAACGACGCAGCATTCTGTGCCGCACTCGCCTGCGTATTGGCTGCTTTAGCCGCCACGTCCGCCGCGCTCGCAGCGGAAATGGCCTTTCCGGCAGCCGTGTTCGCCGCGCCTGCCGCCGCCTTGCAAGCGTCAAACTGCGCCAAAAGCTCGGCAAGCGACGGAATCACATTCCCCTCGTCGATAATCGTGTCCGTGCTGTCCTCCATCACCCGCATCACGCAGCCATAAAGCGGGATTTGCGTTTGCCCGTCCTTATCCATCAGCGACAGGATAATCGACACGTCGCCCCGCTCTGCGTAACCGATCTTCGGCAGCGTCACAGATACCACGTTGGCCTGCACCTTGCCCACCTGCTTTTGCAGGCTTGCGCGTCCCGGCAGGATCATGCTCAGCCACGGCTGCATCCCGGTCAGATCGGCGGGCTTGTCGCCGTCCAGAACCACGATCACAAAATCGTGCGCCTGACGGCTCGAAAGCGTCGCCAGAGCCCTCAGCCGTTCCACCGGCGGCGAATCCTCCTGCAGATCGACCGCGCGGCGAATTTTCCATCCGTCCATCTTCTCCTCCTCAATACTGTCTGCCGGTCTGACAGGAAATGAAAACCTGCGCGCTCCAGCTTGCGCGAATATGCGCCAGCCCCTGCTCATTGCCGCTTTTCCCCTTAGGCCGAACCGCAAATGTATGAAATGTTCCGCGTCTGATTTTTCCGTCTCCGTCTGCCGAAAGATACGGCGCAATGTCGCCTACGCCGCCTGTAAAAGCATCCGTCGGCAGTTCCTTCCCGTCCACTTCGACGATGTATTCTTCCGCTGTCGGGCCGGAATACATACCGTATTCAATCCCATGTACGTGTTCGGGCACATTCACCTCATGCGTATGCGCCGGAATGTTTACGCTGTGCCGATGTTCCGGCAGATTGAGCGTCTGAGATGGAACCAGCAGGCTGATATTCATCTGGTGATAGTGCGAAAATTCATGCCGATGAATCATGCCGTGCCGGTGGCCGCCGAGACCGTGCGTGTGACTGTCAAAGCTGTGCCAGTGACCCATGCCGTGGCTGTGCGCGCCGGTGCTGGTCGTGCTGCCCGCGCCGTTGTAGCTTGTATACCCCGTCTTGCCGACGGAAACGCCGTCAAAAGTGTGCCGGTGTGTGTTGTTAGAGCCGTGAGAATGCTTCCCTGCTTCGTCCGTCGAGGTCATCGCGCCGCCTTCGTTTCGACTGACGCCGGTGTTGCCGCCGCCCCCGGAGCCGGTCGAGCCGCTCGCACCGTCCGTCTCCGACATGTTGTCGCCGCCGGACGTTTTCGCAAAGCCCGTATGCGCGTCGACTGCCCCATCTTGCATGGGCGAACCCGTCATCTTCACCTCGGATACCGTGCGCTTCTCGACAGTCAGCGTCGCTCCGCCGCCCGCCTCGCTGGTCTGTGTGCCGCCTCCGCTGGCCCGCGTCGTCGTTACCGTTCCGCCGCCGCCCTTCGCGCCCTTGCTGTCCGCACGAAAAGCGGACAGCGTGACCTTCAGCATGATGGCGTTGATATGTACCATGTCGGCCGGGATGTAGATATCGCCCTCGGCAGGCGTGTCCTTGTCGGCGTTCTGCTCGATGCCGCCGGAATAAAACGTCGTGCTGCCCTGCCCGTAGAGCTGCTCGATGCGCGAGGTCCTTTGAAGCTGAGCGATGACAGAAGCCACGTCCGCGCTGCGGTTGGCGATGGTCAGCTTCGCGTTCCACGGCTCCGTGATGGGCTTGGGATAGTGGATCTCCCTCACCCGCGCCCGAATCGTCAGCCCGTAGTCGCGATAGATAATCCGCGCCATGCGTCCTGTATAGAAAGCATCCAGCGGTTCTCCTGTAAGGATAGATATATCTTTACAGGTCACTCCGTAACTGACATGAGGATTGCAACACAGCTCAAGCGCCGCGCGTCCCTGCGCCAGCAGCGTCGCCGCGTCGGTGATGGTCGTATCCACATACGGCTTGCTGACCACGCCCCAGAGCGCCTGCGTCGGGCTGTCGATGTATGCCGTGCCGCCGTTGACGCTCTTGATGTTCAGCTGGTTCACGCCCTCGCCATAGCCCAGCGGATAAAGGCGCGTCGCAAAGTCCGTGTCGAGGACCTCCTCGCTGATCTCCTCCATGTTTCGGCTGTACCGCAGCTCCGTCGCGTCGGTATCATCCGCCCGCACGACGTTCAACGTCCACGGGTAGCTCGTTGTGTCCGTCGTCATCAGTGCATCTGGGATCGGCTCAATCAGCTTGAGCAGCGCCGAAAGCAGTCCTTCGCTCGCAAAGCTGTACTCGTAGAGCGTCGCAAAGTCGCAGCGCCCCAGCTTCCAGCGCGCTGTCTGCTGGCACGCCAGCACCTGCCGGATACAGCTTTCCAATGGCTGCCCGTTGCCGCCGATCTGCATGTAGGTCGGCGTGATATCGTCCGAAAGCGTGCAAAGCACCTGATCGCATTTGAGCTTCTTCGTGCCTGTCCTGCCGTATACGCCCTTGGGAATCTCCGTCACGCGGAACAGGTCAATTCGTTTGCCTGCCGCGTCGAAGATTTCCACGAACTGACGATAGCCGAACGAGCCGGTATCTTTCGTCGGCACGGTCACGGTCACGCAGGAAAGCGGTGTGTCCTTGAGCTTCAGGTCGGTGATCTCCGCCGTCCGCAGTTCGCCCGTGCATCTCAGATTCAGGTCATAGATTCTTGGGTATCTCATAGGTATCTGCCCCTTGCCGTCAGCTCGACGCTGCACGCCTTTTCCGTCTTGACTGTTACCGCGTTCTTCCCCGGCGACAGCAGCAGGTCGTCGTCGCTGTCCGTCGTCCGCATCGCCATCGCCGAGCGCGTGCCGCCGTCCACGCCCTCAATTTCAAGCAGCAGGATATCCTCCTGCGCATACCGCGCGACCAGCGTTTCGCCCGCCGTCATCCCCAGCCCCGTGAAGTCAAACCGGCAGGTCGGCGTTTCCACCGTCGCCGTGTTCATCGTGCCGGATGCACATGTGACACGGAACGCGAGCATGGTTTCGGCGTTCCCTTGAACGCCGAGCGCCGCGCTTTTTGCCGCGTTGGCGCTCGTCTGAACCGTCACGCCGTCCTCGCTGACGGCGTAGGCGAACGGCTGGCAGGTGAACGCGATTGCCGCCTCACCGCTTGCCCAGTCGTCGTCCATCAGCGCCGCTTCGTCGCTGACCTCCGCGATGAAATACCGATCCGGCAGTGCGTCCAGAATCAGCTTGCCGCGCCCGTCCGTCCCGCAGAGCCACGCCGTCACATCGCTCGCGCGCTGGAGCAGCTCGTCGGTCGGGATGGGCGTATCGTCGCCCGATGTATTCAGAAAATAGAGTTTGCCCTTGAGCCGCTTGGGGCTGAACGTCCGCCCCTTCCAGCGCAGCGTGCCGTGCCGTCCGCCGACGCTTGTCTGCGGGATGCTCTGCACCGGAATGAACGGATAGGCGGACGGCAGAAACGTCACATCAAAATCGTCGCAGTGTTTCCCGTTGAAGGAAAACAGCGGACTTTCTCCCTGTGCAATCACAATCCCCTCAGCTCCTCTCTGACCCGTTCGCCCAGCTCGGAAATGATCTCCTGTTTCTCCTGTTCGCTCCTGACGTGCCAGTCGCCCGTCACGTTGATGTTCACCGTCACGGCTCGCCCGCCGCCTCCGCCCGGATTCCACGGCGCATCCGACCAGCCGGTATCCACGCCGGAAAGCGCGCCCGTCATGGCATCCACCATGCTCGCGCGCACTTCTTCCAGCGGACCCAGCGCGTCGTCCTCGCGGCTGAGTACGCCCTCTCCGATGCCTCCCGGAATCCACGCGCCGACCTCATCGGCAAACACGCCGGAGGGCGAATGGATGCGCAGCGCGTTCTTCGTCCGACTGACCGCCGTGCGCGCCATCTGCACCATCTGGCTGTACAGCTCGCCCGACGTGCTTCGCACGCCCGCAGTGATGCCGCGCACCATGTTCACGCCGATGTCATAGCCTTGGGTATGCGACAACGCCGCGCCCGCCTTGGCGGCTGCATCGCCCGCCGTCGTCTGCATCTGCACGTTCAGGATGGGACCTGCCACGGCGACCGCCGAGCAGATGCCGCCCATGAAGCTGTTCGCGATGGTCTTGCCCGCGTCCGCCGTCAGGGTATCGGTCGCTGTCGTCACCGCATTATCGCCGAGCGTCTGCACGCCCAGCGTCAGAATCGGGTTTTGATTGGCGATTCCCGTCACCATGCCGCCGACCCACGTTTCCGTAATGGTCGTGCCGCTCTCCGCCGTCAGCGTCTGCGCCGCTGCCGTCATCGCCGAGCTTGCCGCATTGGTCGCCGCCGTCGTGACCGCCGCGCTGCCCTCGGCGATGCCGGTTTCCATGCCGGTCGTCAGATTGCCGCCGCTGGTCTTGGCATCGCCCTTCGCCTTTTCCTCGTCGCCGCCGCCAAACCAGCCAGTGATGGTATCCCAAATACCGCTTCCGAGCTTCGCCAATCCGTCTATCGCGCCGCTGATGCCGCTGGAGATCGTGCTGCCGACGCCGCCCCAGTCAATGCCAGAGATTGCCGTCTTGGCGGCTTCAAAGCCGGCTGACAGCCACGCGCCCGCCGTATCCAGCACGGTTTCAACGCCGCCCTTGATGGCGGTTCCGACCTCGTTCCACGGAATCCCTGCTGCATAGATCTTGGCTGCATCGAATCCGGCTGACAGCCAACTGCCCGCCGTGTCCAGCACCGTTCCAACG
>OLQD01001063.1_pt1 | contig 24031 bp, 19 predicted proteins | sample 1672841 | NCBI WGS metagenome assembly OLQD01 (sample SAMEA3136729, study PRJEB25190) | human gut metagenome | biome: human gut; feature: human-associated habitat; material: faeces | place: Austria | collected 2013 | reverse complement strand
CTAAACAATAGACCCCGTAAAAACCTAAACTATAAGACACCCAATGAAGTCATCAGAAACATCATTCTTGAGAAATTGCATTAGCGGGTGGAATGTACGGAGCCCATTCTCCGACATGTGTATAGGGAGAGTTAGGATTGTTTTGAGTATGTAGGTACATATGATTCACATATCCAGCAGCGTAGAAGGTACGGGTTACATCGTTCTCCTTGTTGCTATTCCAGAAAGCCTCGTTGGCTATGCCATCGACGCCACCATTCCAGTTAGGGCCTAGATAGCGAGCGGTGATCTTGTAGTAAGATGAGATCTTGCCTGTCTTATCACCCTTGAAATCGCCTACCCACTCGTAGCGGTAGGCCGTGACGAACATATTGTTGAAGTCGTCACTCACTCTCTTATGGCGCAGTCCGTAGGAGACGCGATTGGCCTTGTCAGTACGGTAGTCTGACTTGAAGACGAAGCGGGGGCTCTCACCATTGTTAGGGTATGCCCAGCAGGGGAATGTGGTAGGCTCGCTTGCATTCTCTATGGAACCTGCGGACTCTCCTACACTATACTCGGTAACACCATGGGTGACTTGGTTTCTAAGAGGCATGATACTAGCTAGCTCATAGACGAAGTCGGGGAGGTGATAGCCCTTGCCGTCAATGGTTACCCGTTTGTGCTTCTCCAGGAAGGTCGGCACATGAAAGTATCCAACACCATCAACGCTGGTCTCGTCTGTGGCAAACGTGAAGTTCTCGCCATTAGCTGCATCAGGATGAGGTGCGAGGTAGTGCTCAGTGACATACTCTAGAGGCATCTTAAAGCGACCATGCTTGATCGTCAGAGGCTTTTGAGTAGCACCTGAGTAGTTCTTAGCAACGAGCTTTATCTCCTGATACTTTGGTAGGGTAGGCTTACCCGCCTGGTTGACTAGTGGAATGAGCTCAGTCGCTGCGGGGATCGTGAGCTTGTAGTCTTGTGAGATCTTGCCCGTCTTGGGGTCAGTCGTAGGAGTGCCTACCTTCTCTAGGGTTGCTCCGTGGGTCTCCTGACCCTCAGCTAGCTCGAGCGTACCCGGCTCTGTGTAGCCACCGATGGTAAAGGTGATCACACTCTCACCCTGCGTGGTCGTGTAGATCTCCTCGGGAGAGTTGACCAGATAAGGGGTCATGTAGGGAGCGTTGGAGATCTGGACAGCGTAGTCTACGTAAAAGGGCTTGAGGACATCGTCCTCTGCGTAGTTGATACCCTTCTCGCTATCGTTCCAGTCTATCACTTTGACCTGGTACTGGAACTGTCCAAACTTCTTGTCTTCGTCTGCAGGTGAATGTGCGCCGCCCACATCATGCAGGATGATGTTGTAGAGGTGGTTGCGCTTGATGACGAAGTTCTCTAGACGTACCGTCTCAGGCTTGAGTGGCTTGCCCTTGTAGGTAGCCTCGATGGTAAAGAAGGTCTCGTTGCGCACGTCGGTCTCATAGCCGTAGATGGTTGCTGCGAGGGTTTTGTCCTTAAAGAGTGAGCCGTCGTAAACCTTAGCATTCTCCGTAGCCTCAATGCCGTCCATCTTGCCAACCTGAGCGAAGAGGTGAGACTGGACACGGCGCTTGCCGAAGGTTACCTTCTGGATCTCCAACCCCTCGATGGTGTTGTAGATATCAAAGCGGGCAGCGACACGTACCAGCTTGATTGTACCTATATTGGTAGACTCCTTGGACTTGACGGTCACATTCTGACGCTCAGAGGTCATGAGGAAGTTTGTAGCTTGATTGTCCTCACCTGGGGTCTGCTTTGCAACGAGCATCCCTAGATCCTCGGGCGTCGTGGGACCAGCCATCAGCTTGGCAGCTAGGTCAGCGTCTGGGTTAGCAATGAGGAAGAAGTAAAAGTAGCCACTCTTCTCATTGTCAAACTCGTACTGTCCACTACCCTTGTCTGTACACTTGATGGTCTTATAGTGTAGCCCTGACGAAGTCTTGTAGACGACGGCATAGAGGTCTACGATCTTGCGCTCACGCTCTAGTGCTGGCGTGGGGCGTGTCGTGTTTTCGTCACCGACAGCACGGAGTGAAGACTCGATGGTAAATCTTACGGTATTGCCTGCTCCTTCGTCCATCTTAAGCCCGGTCTCTCTACTACAAGAGAGGAGGGAGAGCGACAGCACTAGGAGGGCTGCTATATAGTTTATGGTATGTCTCATGGTTACTTAAAGTCTGGGTTTTTATAGTCCTTGTCGTAGACAATCGTGAGGATGCACTGGATCTCAGGAGCCGCATCACTGGTGATGGCGAACTGAGCTGTGCGTGCCTCGTCTCTGTTGTCTAGATCGTCTTGATAGCGTATGTCGATCAGCAGCTGCTCCTGCTTGTACTGCTCCTCGGTGCGTACTACACACTTCATCCTTCTGGCCACATCGTTGAGCGGTGTCACACTATATGCTGTGTGATTCTTAAAGCGTGTGGAGAGCTGGAAGACGTAATTCGCCTCTGCATCTAGATAGCGTGTGTAGAGGGTGTGATGGAGGTAGTCATACTTCAGTGTAGAGTTGTTGACATGACGCATCAGCTCTACATCGATAGCAGGCATGTGGTGGTTGAGGAGGACTGCATTCCATGGCGTGTCCTCGATGGTGAAGACAAGCTTGCTGTCTGGCTCCAGGGGTGAGTTGTCACCGAGGATGATTCGGTAGAGATAGTTCCTCTTGATATTGACAGGTGTGTAGGTCTCGCTAGAGCGGACGAAGGGGATACGGTACTTGACCTGCATGCCGTTGGCGAGCTTGCCCTCGACGATGATTGTCGTGGCATTTGCTACCTCAGCCGCCGTCTCGGGCTGCTGACCCTCGTAGAGGTAGATAGCCTTCTTGAGCTCGTTACCCTCAGCACCTGCGATACCGGTGAAGGGATCGGGTAGTGTAGCAAAGCCTGCACTCATTGTTACCTTCTGAGCACCCGTAGGAGCCTGATAAGTGGGCTCACCAGCCGCATCCTTCGTGGGGAAGGTAGTGGTGCGGTCGTAGGTGTTCTTGACGTAGATCTTGGTGATGGTTAGGTTGGGCACGTGGTTCGATACATCGACACGAGCTACGGCACGAGTCAGGACGACTGTGGTCCCCTTGTTGGTACCCGTCAGGGCAATCAGCTCGGTATTGCCCTGCTTAGCTACGCCAGACATAGGGATAGTGTAGTTGGGGTCGGTGCCTGTGAGGATGTCCTTTGAGGTACCGTTCGCAGCAAGAGTCTTGGTCATGAGGAGCTTCTCAAAGTCGGCACGGCTCATGCCCACAGTGGCATCAGCTATGTCATCGTTGGCGACAAAGAGGAAGCGGCTGGTGGTACCAACCTTGTCGGGGTCGAAGTCTTTCGTATAGCTATACTCGGCTTCGCCCGTCGGCTGAAGCTTTGCTATGTCAATCTTGTCAATGCTGAGGAGCTTGGAGCCGTCAGCGTTGAACTGATACATGGTTAGTGACTTGACGGTCCACTCAGGCTGATCATGGATAGCTGAGCGATAGGTGACAGGCTCTCCTTGCGGCATCTGCAGCGTGAAGGTGAGCGAGGGCTTGCCCTCTGTGAGGGTTGGCTCTTCGGCACCCGTACTCCTATTACAGCCTACGAGCAGTGTGAGCATCGAGGCGAGTAAGAGTAGAGGCACTATTGCAATTGTCTTTTTCATACTCTAATTATATTGTTGATTTCGTTATATATGCTGATTGATTGAGTGCAGTTACTGCGTGACTGTGCCACCAGGCACCCAGTCTGCGATGGCTCCCTTGAAATAGGGGAATAGGGTGACGCTACCATCATCATTGATGCGTAGTAAGATGCGGTAGATCTGCTCGGGTCTCTGGTCTGGTATCCAGCCAAAGGAGCGGAAGGCGCGTGTCAAGTCTATCGGCTTGGTGATTGCCTCATCGCCGTGCCACACCTGAATGGTGGGGATGCGGTCGTTGAGATAGCGTAGCGAGATGAAGCTGCCCTCTAGTGTGTGGTTAAAGAGCTTGGGCTGCTCCTCGAGCTGTATGAGCTGTGGCGCGTGTAGCGGGAAGTCGTGCGTGACCTGCATCTCAGCGTTGATCGGCAGATGAAGGTTCGACTTCGCTGGGTCGAGGCTGTACTGCTCCGTCAACTCTGAGAGGCGTACGCTGTAGCCATCAGCATAGGGTGGTACAGACTCCCAGATGACACTATAGTAAAGGTGCGTATGTATGTTGGCGAGATCACAGATGTAGTGATCGTTGGCACCTGGCTGTATGTCGATCGTCTTATAGTTCCAGAAGAGCTGGTCACCCTGCGGAGCGTAGTTGCCATCAGCGAGCTTGCGTAGCGTGAGCGTCATGTCAGACAGCTTGCTTCCTCTAGCTAGAGGATCGAGTAGCGTGTGCTCCTCAGTGGCATTACCCACGGTGAGGATCGTGTAGCGACCTACAGGCAGTCCCGAGAGGGAGAGCGTCTGAGGGGTAGCGGAGCTCTGTGGCACCTCTTTGAGTAGGTTGCCGTGAGCGTCATAGAGGAAGTGCCTCATCTGCTGCACCTCGGTAGGGTACTCGTCCACACTCTGACGCACGTAGCGATACTCGAGGGTGACCTTGCTACAGCAGATATCGCGCGGGTCCTGTGGCACACAGCTGGTCAGTAGCCCCATGCAGAGGAGCAGCAGACCTAGCACGGCACTCTGGTATAGCACCCTGGAGTGTCGCTTAGCTAAGCAGAGGAAGGGGGGCTTCCCTTGCGTTATACTCATTATACTAGTCATACGCTGCATTACAGAGCGAAGGCTTCTAGATTATGACGAGCTACTGCAGCGTCTGTCGTGGTAAGAGCTTGGCGCAGGTATTGCTCCGCCAGCTGCTCATTGCCCGAGAGCATGTAGTAGACTCCTATATTATTGTATGCGGCCGGCTCCGCTTGGAGTGGCTGTAGAATCTGCCATGCCTCCGCGAGCTTACCCGCTAGAAGTAACCGGCGGCTGTAGTTAAGCTGTGCACCGACGTTGGTCGGGTTACAGGTTGCTGCTATACGGTAGACCTCGTCAGCGTTGCGTCCCTGCTGCTCGTAAGTGGCAGCTATGCGGTTCAGCTCCGAGACAGATAGATCCTTCGGTCTTGTCTTCATAACCTCTATCGACTCCTCTAGGCTGAAGGCGCGCACCTCATACTCTAGGCGTAGCGTAGAGCGACGCAGTGGTGGGTAGACGTTGCGCAGCAGGTCGCCATAAGTGGAGAGCTTAGCCAGCTCCTCCTGACGACGCTCCGGTGTATAGTCAGCGCTCAGGATGGATAAGACATCCTCTTGGTCTGCACGACCTGTAGAGCGGCCGATTACTTCGCGTAGCCCTGTCCAGTCAGCACCCGCACCGATCACCTGGAGATTGCCAAAGAGCGTCTCGCCATACTGGGCTATGAGGTACTGCTTGATGCTCTGAGCACGACGCTCCGAGAGTCCCTTATTGTGTAGCTCTGGACCCTCGGGAGAGGCGTAGCCCGTGATGCTTCCGAGGACAACCTTGTAGCTCGTTGGATCTTTCAGGATAGGAGCCAAAGCGTTGCTCAGTGCTGTCAGCTGCTCGTTGTTTTGTCTGTAGTTAGGCAAAACCTCAGAGCGGTCAAAGCGGTAGTTGATCCGTAGCTCGATCTCCTCCTGACGTCTCTTCGTCGGCTCGTCTTGAGCTACTAGGAGCGGGGAGAGATTGTCCTCAGTGATGGTGATGCGGTCAGACTTAGCCGGTGTCAAGGCGAGTAGCCCCAGCGGGTCGGTATCGCAGCAGTCCATGCCGTAGTAGCGCATCTCTAGCGCTCCAGTAGCACCCTTAGGGAGTGCCTGCGTGACCTCATAGTTGATAGTGAGCGGCTCCGCATCGTGCTGCCCCGAGAGGGTAGCGACACCATAAGGACGGGTATTCATATACTCCTCGTGACTCTGGAGAGCCACCTCGCGCTCGTAGTAGGGTGCTTGCCACTTACCATTGAGGATCAAGTGGGGTAGGAGTATCTCTTCACCTTGGGCCGTCTTGTAGACAGGCTGTATGAGGAGTGCTTTGCTCCGTGGCGTAGCATCTTGGGGAATGACTATTTGACAAGATACCGATAGGACGCCAGCGCGTGTACGCATCTGCAGGCTCTCATACTGTATTGCATCGGTACGGAAGCCACTCTGCGCCGTCAGCGTCACAGACGATAGGGTCGCGACGAGTAGCAGAGAGCTGAGACAACTTATTATATAGGTCGTAAATGTCTTCATAGGGCGTGTATTACTTCAGGTAGTAGATAATGTTGAGAGCCGCCTTGGTAGGAGCAAAGGATCCTTTGCTGCCCTGCGACTGGAGGGTGCCACAGGCACCGCACTCATACTGCTTGTAGCGTGTGTAGACGTAGCCAGCACCGAGTGATAGCTCTACGCCCCACCGCTTAGCAAACGCCCACTGGTAGCCCCACGAGAGGCCGACCCCTACGAGGTCGCCATCATAGCGACGATCCTTCAGCTGCTCGGGAAGAGGTAGCCCACCCACGTTGTAGGTAGCATAGATTCCGTGCAGGCCGATGAAGTGCCGCTCGAAAGTTTTACAGGGCCACCACTTGACCTCGGGCATGACCAGTAGGTGCATCGCCTTAGGGTTAGCATTGACCTGAGCCCCATTGGAGAGCGTCACCTGACGGTCACTGGGAAATTGCCATGGGTTGTACCCCACGAGGATCGAACCGCTCCACTGCGAAGCGATGCGAAAGTCCACACCCGCATTGAGTGTCGAGGTGGCTAGGTATAGCGTATTGACCTTGGCACCTACTTGCTGCGCTGACAGATGACCAGCGAGCGTGAGGACCAGGCATACGAGCAAAGTCTTATAAAGGTTTCTCATAGACAAATTGTTTTTTAGGACGATTCAAGCGACTCGCTTAGTCTCTTGAAGCTTATCAAGCCAACGGAGGTGAGAGGGGCTATGTATCTAGCTCTAGGGCTGTATAGCATTTCTCGGAGAGGGCTCGTCTCAAGCGCTCTAGGCGAGAAGTGGATTCGGCTGAGAGTCGAGGGTACACATTTCTAACAACCTACGGTCGTAACGGTTGGTGTCTCGTAAACTCTCACGTTCGCTGAGGATGGGGAAGAACACTGTTGTATAATAGAAGAGGCTATGTACTCCTCTAGATACTCTACGACAAAGATACAACAAATAGCTGGATAAACGATAACGTCACTAATCCAAGCCCTGCAAGTCCAACAGAGACTGTTGCAAAAGTCTCCAACAATGATCGGTCCTCTAGAAAGCGCGAAGCCCGCTGCTGGAGTGCACTCGTCGTGCATCCTGGCAGCGGGCTATTCAGTCCTAGGGGCGAGACGAAGCTCGGCTTACTTGACTGGTCGTAAGGCGCGCATCGCGTTGAGCACGGCGAGGACGGTCACGCCTACATCGGCGAAGACGGCCATCCACATAGTGGCTACACCGAGCAGAGCCAGGAGCAGTACCAATACCTTGATACCTATGGCAAACCAAGCGTTCTGAAGGGCAATGTTGACCGTGTGGCGTGCGATGCGTATGGCGGTAGCGATCTTGAGCGTATTGTCGTCCATGATGACCACGTCGGCCGCTTCTATGGCAGCATCAGAGCCTAGTCCACCCATGGCGATACCCACATCGGCACGCGCTAGGACAGGCGCATCGTTGATACCATCGCCTACGAAGAGAACGGTGCCTCGGGCCGGCTGCTCGATGATCGTCACGAGGCGTGCCAGCTTGTCCGCAGGAAGCAGATCCGCGTAGTACTCGGTGATGCCCACCTGCTGTGCCACCTCACGAGCTACCTCCTCGTGGTCGCCTGTCAGCATAACCAGCTGGCGGATGCCTAGACGGCTCAACTCCTCGATCGTCTGGCTAGACTCCTCCTTGATCGTGTCCGAGACGACAATATGTCCCGCATAGTTGCCGTCGATAGCGGCATGCACGATCGTACCCGCATGGTCGCATGGTTGCCACTGAGCACCGATAGACTCCATCAGTGCTACGTTGCCCACGTACACTTCGGAGCCGTTGACACGTGCCTTGACCCCTCGCCCGGCAAGCTCCTCGACCTCCTCGATAGAGCAGTCGTCCTGTTCGTTGGGGTAAGCGTTACGCAGCGAGGCTGCGATCGGGTGTGTGGAGTGACGCTCCACGTGAGCCACCATGTGCAGCAGGTGGTTCGCCTCGCAGGCTGTCGGATGCACCGCATTGGCGGTAAAAGTCCCTTTCGTCAGAGTGCCTGTTTTGTCAAAAAGCACCGCACGTGCCTTGGCCAAAGCATCCATATAGTTGGCTCCCTTGACCAAGATGCCAGCTCGTGAAGCACCTCCGATACCGGCAAAGAAGGAGAGCGGGATGGAGATGACTAGAGCGCAGGGACAGGAGATGACTAGGAAGGTCAGTGCCCTGTAAAGCCAGGTAGCGAAGTGCTCGGTGAAGCTCCCTGTCAAGAGGGGTGGAATAAAGGCGAGCAGGAGTGCCACGATCACTACGACGGGCGTGTAGACACGGGCGAAGCGACGTATGAACGTCTCGCTCCGTGACTTATGATCGGTGGCGTGCTCGACCATCTCGATGATCTTAGAGGCGGTGGAGTCGCCCGCAGTCTTGGCAACGCGGACGGTGAGCAGTCCCGAGAGGTTGACACAGCCAGACATGACCTCGTCCTCGACGGTGACGCTGCGGGGTACGCTCTCGCCCGTGAGTGCGACCGTGTTAAGAGCTGAGGAGCCCTCGATAACGAATCCGTCCAGTGGAACCCGCTCGCCAGGCTTGATGATGATCGTTTCGCCCACGGCCACCTCCTCGGGGGAGACCGTCTGCTCGACGCCGTCGCGTAGCACGTTTGCCGTGTCGGGACGTATCTCGAGGAGGTGGGAGACGGCACGACGGCTCTTGCCCTCGGCGTATCCCTCGAAGAGCTCGCCCAGCTGGAAGAAGAGCATCACAAAGACCGCCTCGGGGAACTGCGCCTCGGCTCCCGGCAGGAAGCCTATGCAGAGCGCGCCCACGGTGGCGATGCTCATGAGGAAGTGCTCGTCAAAGAGTTCGCCATGCGCCACGCCCTCGACCGCCTCGCCGAGCACGTCATACCCTATAATAAGGTATGGCACGAGGTAGACCAAAAGGAGCTGCCACATCGGGAGCGCGCAGGTGCGCTCCACGATATAAGCCCCGATGAGTAGCAGGGCTGTGAGTATGATACGTATTAGTTTCTTCTTCATAAGATATAGATGTACTGTTACGGAGGCAAAGGTAGAGCTATCTGGGTGCAACTCCGTTGCAAAAGTGCCGCCTCCCACAACTTTCCAAAAACTTTCCAGCCTTGGAAAAAGAAATTTCCAACGCTGGAAAGTTTAGTTTCCAACGCTGGAAAACTTTTTTTCCTCCGTTGGAAATTTAGTTTTCCTACCTAGGAAATCGAAAGTTCCTCCCTTGGAACTGAAGAGTTCCTCCGTTGGAACTAAAAAGTTCCTCAGTTGGAACTAAAAAGTTCCAAGAGTGGAACAACTTTTGGAACTCGTACATGCTATGGAATCAGCGCAATACGAATAGCCCTTTGTGGGGATGCTAGCCGTGACGACATCCTGTGGGGGCGCAGTAACACCAGCCAAGAGCTAACGGCCAAAAGCCAACAGCTAACGGACACAACGGACGCCCTCCTACTAGACACTAGCGTGCGTCCCTACAAATACTGCTGCTACAGCGTCTGATGGCTGAACTTTTCGTGTTGATGTGGTTTGTGTAGGGGCGAACCTGCGTGTCCGCCCACATAGCATACAACGCTCTGACGAGAACGGGCGGACACATAGGTCCGCCCCTACAAAGGGCTGCTCGTCTCGCTCTAACCTCTAATCTCTAACCTCTAACTTCTAATCTCTAATTTCTAAGTACCTTTGTGCAGACTCATTCCTCATCCTATCAACCATCACTACCAGATGAATCTCGCTACCTTACCACGTCTGCTACGTTGCGATCAGTGGATCAAGAACCTCTTTGTCCTAGCACCCGCCTTCTTCGGTGGAGTGCTCCTAGACTCGTCGCTCTGGGGTGGCTTGGTGGTGGCGTTTTTAGCTTTCTCGCTGCTCTCCTCCTCGATCTACATCGTCAACGACATCGTGGATCAAGCGCGTGATCGCCTGCACCCTAAGAAACGGCTACGCCCGATAGCCTCTGGGGCGGTCTCGATACCGGTCGCGTGGACCATGGCCGCTCTCTTACTGATCCTTGCGGTGGCTCTGCCGCTGGCACTCCTACCTCGTGCGCTCTGGTGTCAGACGCTCGGGATCATGGGTGGCTATTGGCTGATCAACGTCTGCTACAGCTACTGGCTCAAGCGAATAGCGGTGGTCGACGTGGTCTCTATCTCGGTAGGCTTTGTGCTGCGGGTGCTACTCGGCGGTATCGTCGCCGGGGTGGTGGTCTCGGAGTGGCTCGTGGTGATGACGCTGCTCCTGTCGCTCTTCCTGGCCCTAGCCAAGCGACGCGATGACTACCTCCTCTACGAACGCAGTGGAGTAGCGATGCGACAAGCTATCAAGGGGTACAATCGCCCCTTCCTAGACCATACGCTGACGATGATCGTGGGCGTCCTACTCATCTGCTACCTCCTCTACTCGCTCTCGCCCGAGGTGCATACGGAGCCTGGCGGAGACTACCTCTACCTGACGGCACTCCCAGTGCTCGTAGGCTTGCTGCGTTACCTTCAGATCACATTAGTCGAGGAGCGGAGCGGTAGCCCTACGCAGGTGGTTTATCGTGATGCGATCATCGGCATCTGCGTCGTGGTGTGGGGTGTGCTCTTTGGGCTATTACGCTATGTGGTATAAAGGGGTAAGCGCGTGGATACGATAGCAATCTTTGACCTAGATGGTACGCTCACACGGCGAGACACGCTCTTGCCGTGGCTGGTGCAGATGCAGTCGCGCGGTTCGCTCGTGCGGCATCTGCCTTACTACCTCTATCAGTATGCTGCCTATCGGTTGCGTGGAGGTGTGGCTGATCGCTACAAAGAGCGCATCATTGGCACGGTGGTGCGTGGCTGGAGCTATGAGGAGGGTCTGCAGCGGGGAGCGGCATTTGCAGATCAGATAGACCAGATGCTCCGCCCCGAGGCTATACGTCGGCTGGAGCAGCATCAGCGTGACGGACATCGGACGATTTTGCTGACCGCTTCGACAGATCTGGCGGTCTCGTCGTGGGCTAGGCGTCGTGGCTTTGACCTGGTGCTGGCGACGGAGCTGGAGCTGGCGGAAGGGCTCTATACGGGACGTTTTGCCACGCCCAACTGTAAGGGTGCCGAAAAGGTGCGCCGGCTGGACTTAGCCCTCCCCGAGTGGCGAAAGGTCACAACATACGGCTATGGCGACAGCGCGAGTGATCGTGACTTCTTGGCACTATGTACGAAGCATTACTATGGGACTTTTGAATAAGCAGTTACTACGGCGGTGGCGGGTGGAGCTACTATGCCTGCTGGGCGTCTGGGCGCTACTCTCCGTTCTAGCACTCTATATCTATAGCACAGGGCTGCTGATGCCGCAGGACAACGCTATCGGTGCTTACCTTGGGTATGACAACTACTTCCGCTTCACGACGCGGGGCGGCGCGTGGGATGTGAGCCACCCGCTGATCACGCCGCTATACCTTATTAATAGGGTGCTTCTGGTACCACTCCTGGGCGAAGGGGGCGCACTCGTCGGCATACTCCTCGCCTCAGCACTCCTGATGGCTATTGCCGTGGCGGGATGCTGTGGTTATCTGAGGCATGTGGTGCAGCTCGATACGGGGCGCAGTCTGCTCCTCTCGGGGCTCCTCCTGTCAACCTTTACGGTGATGACGCTCTCCTTTACGGTAGAGAGCTATCCGCTCTCAATGGCACTACTCGTCTTATCCCTCCTCTGTCTGAGCGGTCAGCTGAAGCGAGAGAAACGCTTGTCGGGCTGGCATGCTACGCTCTGGAGCCTCCTGCTGGGAGGCGTGACGCTGACAAACTTTGCCAAGCCGCTCTCGCTGCTCCTATTGAGCAAAGAAGAGTCGCTCTGGCAGCGGGCACGCAAAGTTTTGCTCCCAACACTCCTCCTGCTGGCACTCGTTGTGGCGGTGGGGTGGTTCTACCATCAGAGAGGGGCTGGACCAGAGGCCGAGGAGTCGATGCTCACGGCTCAGGTCAACGATTTGCTGCGCTTTCAGACAAGGTCGGCCGATCTTGTGCCAGACTTCTTCGGTCATCCGCTCCTCATCAGCGATCTAGAGATGCGTGAGCTGCATGGCGAGACGGTGCTGAGACCCACGCCCTATGCCTGCTGGGCTATGGAGCTACTCCCGTGGGGGGTAGTGCTACTGCTACTCTCGATGATCAGGGTCGGACGACGCTACCCCTTGGCCTGGGCCATACCGCTCTACCTAGCAGTCGATGTGGCGGTGCATCTCATTGGTGGCTATGGGCTAGACGAAGCGGTTATCTTCGGGGGACACTGGGTTTTCCTAGTGCCGATGGCACTGGGGTGGCTCTACCGTGTGGTGCCTAGGCAGGCCTACCGATATATGGACCTCGCGCTGCTACTCCTATCTATATATATGTGTACCCACAACCTGTGGGTTATCCTACTACGCCTAGGCTGACAAGGCACGGATCGCGTGTAACGACGCTATGTCTAACCCTTTGTAGGGACGCTCGGTCGAGCGTCCGTTGCTGTTGGCTTTTGGCCGTTAGCTCTTGGCTGGTGTTACTGAGCCCTGTAGGAACGCACGAGAGTATCTAGTGGGAGGGCGTCCGTTGTATCAAAACGATACGTGTAACCCGTTACGTCGACATGTAGGGACGCACGATCTGTGCGTCCGTTGTATCAAAACGATACGTGTCCCCTTTACGTCACCATGTAGGGACGCATGAGAGTATCTAGCGGGAGGGCGTCTGTTGTGTCAAAGGTTATGGTGTCGTTACACGTTACGGCTGGTTCGGGGACGGACGCACAGATCGTGCGTCCCTACAGGACGCAGTAACAACAGCCAATAGCCAACAGCTAACGGCCAACAGCTAACAGTCTTTTTACGAGAAGAGATCGGCGTCTTGTAGCACGCGGTAGAGGCGATGCACGGGGAGCCCCATGACGTTGTAGAAGGAGCCCTCGATGTGCGAGACCCCGATGTAGCCGATCCACTCCTGTATGCCATAAGCGCCCGCTTTGTCAAGCGGCTGGTAGCGCGCTACGTAGTGGTCTATCTCGCTGTCCGTGAGCGGTGCGAAGGTGACTAGCGTATGGCTCGAGAAGGAGATTTGCCAATCGATCGTGGAGAGCGAAACGCCCGAGACGACCTCATGCTGGCGACCGCTCAGGCGGTGTAGCATACGACGAGCGTCGTCCAGGTCATGTGGCTTGCCGAGGATCTGCCCGTCGAGGAGGACAACCGTGTCGGCCGTGATGAGCAGTTCGTCAGCTTGTAGTGTGGGTAGTAGCTGTTCCGCTTTGAGCTGGGAGAGATAGAGCGGCACCTCTTCAAGAGGGAGCGTGTCAGGGTAGGCCTCGCTGTGTCCCTCGATGGTACGTATCTCAAAGGGATGGCCGAGTGTGGCGAGGAGCTCTTTGCGGCGTGGCGATTGGGAGCCAAGGATCCAGCGGTAGGGTCTCATAGGGGATAGTCTTCTAGGATAGCTTCGGTGAATAGGTTGTAGAGCAGCGACACCTCTTGCAAGTCGTCGGGGCGCTGCTCGAGGAGTGCCCGATGGCGAGCGATGGTCTCTAGATCGTGCCGGCGTGCGGGACCCGTCTGCGCGCTGTAAGGGTCGATGGTGGTTGCCTTGGAGGCGGTGCGCAGGATGAGTCCGTCGAGCAGGTCTGTGGGGAGGTCGGCCTGTGTCAGCAAGCGGTGCGCGAGCGTGTAGAGACGGTTGGTGCAGTTGGAGGCCAGCACGCCCGCGAGGTGTAGCCAGAGGCGTTGGTCGAGTGTCGAGGGAAGTGCTTCAACCTGCAGGAGAGCGTTCCACTGCTGGAGGGTGGTCAAGCCCTCGTCAGTGGCCAGTTGGTAAAGAACCTTTTGCCCCTCGAAGGGAACGATGACCTCCCGGGCAAAGCTGTTGAACGGGTACCAGACGCCATAAGCGCGTTGCCCGCTCAAGCACTCAATCGGGGTCACGGCGGAGGTGTGGACGACCAAGCCGCCGAGTGGCGGGAGTGCTGTGGCAACCTCACTGATGGCATGGTCGCTGACAGCGATGAGGTAAAGGTCCGCCGTGGGGAGCTGCTGCAGACTATCGGTGACGGGGCAGGCGAGTGCGAAGCGATCACGGAGCGCCTCGGCATGCGCCAGCTGACGGCTGTAGATGCCGCAGAGCGAAGTGGTAGCGTGGCTCGCCACTGCAGCGGCCAGGGAGGTGGCTACGCCTCCAGAGCCTATGAGAACGATCTGCATAAGCAATGACAAACTAAGAGATGTATCATGTCCCCAAAGGTACGAAATTAGCGGTTGGCGGCTGGCGGTTAGCTGTTGGCTTTTGGCGGTTCTGCTTTGCCTCTTCCGATTGCTCCGAAATATGTACATTTGCACTTGGATGTCAAAGAGTCCTTTTTCAGCCCCCATCTTTTACACAAACATGAAACTACTAATCACTGGCGGAGCAGGCTTCATAGGCTCCAACCTCTGCGAGCACTTCCTCCGTGAAGGACACACCGTCCGCTGTCTCGACAACTTCGCGACTGGCAAGCCCGCCAACATCCTACCGCTCCTAGCTGCCTATCCCGACCGCTTCGAGCTCATCGTCGGTGATATACGCAAGCTAGACGACTGCCGCAAGGCGGTCGACGGTATGGAGTATGTGCTGCACGAAGCAGCCCTAGGATCTGTGCCCCGATCTATCAAAGACCCGATCACGACCAATGAGGTCAATATATCAGGCTTCCTTAATATGCTCGTAGCTGCACGCGATGCGGGCATCAAGCGACTAGTCTATGCGGCCAGTTCGTCGACCTATGGCGATAGCGAGAAGCTCCCCAAGGTGGAGGAGGTGATCGGTCGCCCTTTGTCGCCCTATGCCATCACGAAGTATGTCGACGAACTATATGCTGATGTCTTCGCGCGTACTTATGGCGTTGAGACAATCGGGCTACGCTACTTCAACGTGTTCGGTCGTAGGCAAGATCCTCACGGAGCTTACGCTGCGGTCATCCCGCTCTTTGTCAAGCAGCTGATGGCTCACGAGGCACCCGTCATCAATGGCGACGGCTCCTACAGTCGCGACTTTACCTATATAGATAATGTCATCCAGATGAACGAGCGTGCCCTGACGACGACCTCTACCGAGGCGGTCAACCAAGTGTACAACACCGCTTTCGGAGAGCGCACCACACTCAATCAGTTGGTCGACTACCTCAAGGAGAACCTCTCCAAGCACGATCCCGCCATTGCGGCTATCGAACCTAAGCATGGTCCCAATCGTGTCGGTGATATACCCCACTCACTAGCCTGCATTGACAAGGCTAAGAGACTACTAGGTTACGACCCTAAGTACTCTATGCGTCAAGGCTTAGCCGCTTGCTGTGACTGGTACTGGGAGAACCTCTAGGCTGGCCGTTAGCTGTTGGCCGTTAGCCGTTGGCTTTTAGCTTTTAGCCGTTAGCTTTTAGCTAACACCCCACCAAACGTAAATCCAAAACAATCGATAAAAGATGAATGCTCTAAAAGAAGCCAAAATAGCCGTTATCGGACTAGGCTACGTAGGACTACCACTAGCCCGACTCTTCTCGACTAAATATACAACCATCGGCTTTGACCTCAACGCCAAGCGCGTCGAGGCTCTGATGGCGGGACACGACGCCACCTTAGAGGTCTCTGACGAACTCCTCCAGTCTGCCTTGGACAACGGATTTCGCTGCACCTCGGACATTGAGGAGATACGCTCTTGCAACTTCTACGTCGTAGCCGTGCCGACCCCTGTAGATGAGAACCACAACCCGGACTTGACACCCCTTATTGGAGCCAGCACAACCATCGGTAAGGTGATCTCCAAGGGCGACGTCGTGGTCTACGAGAGTACTGTCTATCCAGGCGTCACGGAGGACGAATGTATCCCAGTCGTCGAGCAAGTGTCGGGACTCAAGCTCAACGTGGACTTCTACGCGGGTTATAGCCCTGAGCGTATCAACCCAGGCGACAAGCAGCATACCGTAGAGCATATCAAGAAGGTCACCTCAGGCTCCACACCCGAGGTGGGGGAGTATGTCAACGCTGTCTACAGCTCCGTCATAACCGCTGGGACCCATCTAGCATCTAGCATCAAGGTGGCTGAGGCGGCGAAGGTGATTGAGAACTCACAGAGAGATATCAACATAGCTTTTGTCAATGAGTTGGCGAAGATCTTCGATCGTATGGGTATCGACACGCTAGAGGTGCTAGAAGCTGCTGGCACGAAGTGGAACTTCCTGCCTTTCCGCCCAGGTCTCGTTGGCGGACACTGCATCGGTGTCGATCCTTACTACTTAGCTCAGTGTGCGCAGCGGTATGGCTACAATCCTGAGATCATTCTCGCTGGTCGGCGTATGAACGACGGCATGGGTGCTTATGTCGCTGAGCAGGTGGTCAAACTGATGCTCAAGCGAGGTATACAGGTGCTGAACTCTAACGTGCTGGTGCTAGGCTTTACCTTCAAGGAGAACTGCCCCGACGTGCGCAACACGAAGGTGATCGACATCGTCAAGACGCTCCAAGAGTACAATGTCAACGTCACCATCCACGACCCCTGGGCCAATCCTGAGATCGCACAGCGTGAGTATGGTGTGGAGATACATAACGAACTCCCCACGGCTCGCTACGATGCGGTCGTCCTAGCCGTCTCCCACAGAGAGTTCGAGGGGCTCGACCTCGACAAACTCAAGGCTGACAACGCCGTCGTCTACGACGTTAAGTCATTCCTCCCGCCCCACGCCTACGACCAGCGACTGTAATACGACCATCTCTTCGCTACAATATGATGTTTTCAAGGAGAGAAAAACAACTATTGTTTCAAGGTTTACTCAGTGGCAAATAGACTTCATCACATCGAGTATTCTTACCGATATCTTTTCATTTATATAGCGACGAAAATCTATGATCAAAAAAGTACTGCAATACTTTCGTCATCAACTCATTCGCTACAACTTACCATTAGGTCTCAGAGTCCTGCACTACTACTACTTTCGTTCCTTTCTACACCTAAGAGATCCTAAAACAATAAGCGAGAAAATCCAGTGGATGAAGATTCATCTATATGGATACGATCAAGATCCCATCTATACGCAGTGTGCGGATAAGTATAGAGTGAGAGAATATGTTCGAGCTTGTGGCTGTGAGGATCTACTCAACGATCTAATAGCGGTTTATGACACTCCCGAAGAGATTGATTGGAATGAGCTGCCACAGCAATTCGCTCTTAAGTGGAACTTTGGCAATGGTTACAATATAATATGCCAAAATAAAGAACATCTAGACATTTCCAAAACACTAAAGCAACTAAGAGCGTGGGGCAAAGAAGAGCCTTGGCTCAAAACGGGAGAGGTGCAGTATAAACAAACAAAAAGAAAGCTCATTCTCGAGAAATTCATTGAAGCAGAACGAGGCATTTTGCCTGTAGACTACAAGATTTACTGTTTTCACGGAGAGCCGTATTTACTTTTCACTGCAGAGGAGAGAGGAATGGGGAAAGAAACCAAGTTCTACTATTTCTATCTAGACTGGAGTTTGAAATGCTGCATCCCCAACACTCTTGAGGAGCGAGAAAAAGCACTTCAGATTCCCCCACCACACCATCTTAAAGAGATGATAGCTTCTGCTCGCCAACTTTCTAGTCGCTTTCCATTTGTTAGAGTAGACTTCTACGATACCCCCGATCGACTATATTTTGGAGAGCTAACTTTTACTCCAGGGGGGGGCTTTGACATAGATGAGCCAGATGATTTGAGAATCGAGCTAGGCTCCAAGCTAGACTTAAGCAAAGTATAAAAGTGAGCAGTAGAAGTAACTATCTATGGGCAACAATAGATAAGGTGGGAGGGATTGCGCTTGCTTTCCTCTTCAACCTCGTAATGGCGCGATGGTTTCTTTCTCCTCGTGAGTTTGGAATCATCGGGATGCTACAAATCTTCATTTCCTTAGCCTATACTACTGTAATCGCAGGGTTTGGTCAGGCTCTTATTCAGACTAAGAATCTCAAACAGGCTGACATTAATACCGTCTTTACGACTAATCTTCTGTTGGCTGTGATTGTCTATGCCATACTCTACATTGCAGCTCCTGCCATTGCAGTATTTTATGGTGAGCCTATTCTGAAAGATGTTCTTAGAGCACTAGGTCTCCAATTAATCATCTGCTCCTTTTTTATCGTTCAATATAATATCGCCTTACGAGAGTCTCAATTACGCAGACTTTGCCTTATTACTCTTATTTCAAGTACTCTAGGATATACTGTTGGTGTCATTCTAGCAAAGAATGGAGCAGGAGTTTGGAGCTTAGTCATTGCCACTTTAGCTCTTTATCTCTTCCAAACAATAGGCTTGTGGTTAACTACCAAGGCTTATCCAGCCTTAGGAATTAACAAGGCGTCTTTTAAGAAACTTGTTCCTTACAGTGGTTTTATCTACTTAGCAACGATTATCGACCAAGCCTATATACATGGACTATCAATGATCTTAGGAAAACGATTTAGTGCAACAACTCTAGGCTACTATACCCAAGCGAATAAACTACAAATGGTTCCATCTCAGGCAATCCAAGAGGTGGGTTATCAAGTCTTATTTCCAGACTTTTCTCGTTATCAATCTTCGCCAGATATACTCAAAGAGCGCTATAGAAAGAACTTCCGTCTGTTAACCATCTTAAGTGTTCTAGGCTTTAGCATCCTCTTTTTGACCGCTGAGCCTCTAGTACTCTTACTTTTTACCGACAAGTGGTTGCCTTCGGTACCAATGCTGAAAATATTGACTCCTGTAGGACTTTTTCTTGTTCTCTCCTTTATTCCTACTTTGCTTATTCGCTCTGTAGGCAAGGCTAAGAGCTACTTCATCTTGGTAACTATCGAACGAGTCATCGGTATTGTCACTTTAATTATACTCAGTGGCATAGGTATGTATGAGACACTATGGGGGTTGGTCGGACTCAATGTCGCCTACTTCCTTTTCAACATCTACTATGTAAGTCGATTGACGACAATAACAATGAAAGAGCAACTGAGTGATGTACTACCCATACTGCTCCTTCAGGGGGGAATCACTTTTGGTGTCAACTGCTTAATACTACTCATTAAAGAGTATGGAATCATTCTAGAGCTCATAACTGGCATCATTCTTCCAACAATTCTATTCGGAGGAGTGTTACTGGCTATGAAGTGGATTACTCCCACAGATCTAAACAAGCTTATTAGCTCCCATAAAACTGAAAATGGATAGAATGATGAACGGGGTTCTGAACTCTAAGAAGCTAGATAAGAGGTGCTTGAGCTTCTTTTGGGTAGCTATTCTAGTACTTGGAGTATTTGCTATGCTACACCCAATCTATGAGATTGTAGCTTCTTTGTTTGCGAGTATGTATCAATTTAAGACCAATTACAGTGGTCTCACTTCGCTATATCTCGTTATTCCTTACCTTATGCTAGTCTCATACTTTCTGTATCGACAGCAACGGAGAGCATCCCTTTCAGACTACTTTATTATCATTCTGACACTCTTGTACTTTATCCCAGGAAATATATTGTTTGTATACGGCAATTGGAGTGTCACCTACTATATGTTTCATTTACTCTCCTATCTGTCTTTATCTATTGCGAATGAACTGTTTCCTAATATACAGTTCCCAATGTCTCCCTCTTTAGGGAGAAATAAGGGAATACTTTCATTCATCTCCTATTTCATCTCTATTTCTGTGATATTAATTACCTTGTACTATAATGGATTACAGATAAATCTTGACTTAGACGAAGTCTACAACTTAAGAAGTGAGTGGAGTGCTTCTGGGATGCCCAACATATTTAATTACTATCTACCCTTTGCAGCTCGTATCACACCAATACTGCTTATAATAACCTTAAAACAGCGGAGAGTAATACTTTCCTCCTTATTGATATTCTCTCAGTTGGTCTCATTTTCTTTCGGAGGAATGAAGTACACGCTCTTTGCTCTTGTTTTGGGAATTATCTTTCACTTCTTTGGGCAGAAGGTAGATGCAAAGAAGATCATCATCTATTTTTCTGCATTTGTTGGGGTCTGCTTGATAGAGTGTTTGCTTTCTAAAGAGCAGTTGCCTCTACTTACAATATTCACGCTACGACGTACATCTTTCGTTCCAAATCAGATTGGATCTTATTTCTTTTCTTTTGCACAAGAAAATGACTACCTGTACTACTCGGGTAGTTTCCTTAGAAGCTTTCTAAACTACCCTTATCAAGACTCCTTTCCTCATGTAATAGGAAGTTATGCTTTTGGATTTCCTGACATGGGTGCAAACACGGGCTTGTTTGCGGAGGGATTCTCTCAGATAGGCTGGTTGTCGCTCCCTGTGTATGCGATTCTATATATAGTTTCTTTTCGTTTCTACAGTGCTTGCTGTAAAGCTTTCGAAGGAACAAATTTATCTCACATCCCCTTGTTAGGTGCTCTGCTATATGCATCAACGTTTATAGATGGAGCGTTTTTCAGTGTGTTGTTAACTCAAGGAGCGTTTTTACTGGCTTTATCTCTATATATCTTGTCCCAAACCATAGCAAATAGATCATATGAAAAGGGAACGACGTTATGATATAGAGTTGCTAAGAATCTTAGCAATGCTATCCATTGTAATGGGGCATTGCTTTGCGATTTATGGAGTTTGGGAAACTCCTTTAAGTCTTGATAGATCTCCAGAGAGCTTTGTATATAGAGGGGTTAATCCACTCTTAATTTATTGGGCACTCCCTATATTTACTGCGATATCAGGTTATCTAGTCGGGTATAGAGGTGTTTTTACTTCAAGCTCTTTTAACTATAAAGCTTTTGTTTGGAAGTATGGGAGTAGAAAGCAAGAAAAGGCGAATGATGTGTATCTCGCTGGAGTAGAGGACATATTACTCTTTTCTTCACAGGGTTACATCATAGGGAATAGGCAAAAAAAGGTGCGAAAAAGCAAGAGTTCAGTTACCAAATCGTTCGAGAAACGATGAAAGGAAAAGAGCGGAAAGAAGCGGTAACTAAATCGGTGTTTTCTCTTTCATTATCAATGTATTGCACAATCATAAGTTCCTCTTGGAGATGTAATTTTGCAAACAATATAACGACAATGGAAAAAGAGAAAATGAGGTTGCTTTTCTATCTCAAGAAAAGCACACAGAACAAAAACGGCAAAAGTCCCATTATGGGACGTATCAGCATCGGTCGCTCGATGGTTCAGTTCAGTTGTAAATGCGCCTGTACTCGTCACCTTTGGGATAGTCGCAAACAAAGACTTGTGGGTAAGAGTGCCGAAGCGGTATCGGTAAATAAGGAACTCGACAGACTGCAAGTAAGCATTCATCAAGTTTATGAATCGCTTTCGGGCAAGTTGGGCAATTGCGTCACAGCAGGGCAGGTAAGAGAGTTAGTCTTCGGGCTGAACAGCAAATCGCAAGGGTTGCTTCACTTCTTGGACGAATATATTGCACGATTCCAAGACAGAGTGGGCATAGACCGTAGCGAACGAAGGCTAAAATGTTTGTTGCTCTTCCGCAGACATCTGTCTGAATTTATAAAATGCCACTACCATATGGAGGATATACCCATACAGAAAGCTGACATCACCTTTGTCAAAGAGTTAGAGGAGTATTTTGCCAAAGAAAAGGAGTTTAAGCTCAACACGTCAGCAGGCTATCTCTCTATGCTGGCATCTCTGCTCAAAGACCTGTACAAGCGACACGTCATTGAGACTTATCCTTTCATCGCTCATTCTATCCGTTGGGATGTGGGTACACCTCGATACATCACAAAGGAAGAAGTGGGTCGAATAGTAGCGTTAAGTGAGAAAGACTTGCAAAGCTATGAGCTGGTGTCGAGGGATATGTTTCTCTTTTCCTGCTATACAGGCTTATCGTACACGGATATTTACCACTTTACAACTGAACATCTTGTAGAGGAAGATGGCATGACTTGGATACGCAAGCCGAGAGTAAAGACGGGAAATATCTGCTACATTCCGCTATTGCCCGAAGCTTCTGCCATTATTGAGCGGTATAGGGGCATCCATACAAGGGCATTCCGCCACGAACCGCCCAAAGGTTATCTCCTGCCCATTCCTGGTTGTGATACTGTTAATATCCACCTCAAAAAGATAGCACGGCTCTGTGGTATCACAAAGAAGCTAACCTTTCATATGGCTCGCCACACCTTTGCATCGCAGATGACACTTTCAGAAGGAGTCTCCATTGAAAGCGTATCAAAGATGCTCGGACACAGCCAAATTAAGACTACACAAGTGTATGCGGAGACATCCCCTGAGCGTGTCTTTCGGGACGTAGAGAAGATTCTCCCATTCATCGCTCAATACCATTTAACCAACTAAAGAGTTCAAGAATAATGAAAAGTACATTTTCAGTTCTATTCTACATAGATAGGAGCAAGACCAATAAACAGAGTAGATGCGTTATTCGTTGTCGTATCACTTGCAATGGGACATCATCTTCTTTCTCAACAAGCTTGTGTACGTCTCCCAATGATTGGATAGCGAGGAAAGCTCGTATCAAAGAGGGGGCAAACAGAGCGAACCTTGTCAATCTGCAACTGAACTCAATGGATGAACGACTTCATACACTGTATGAACTCACATTAAGGGAAGAGAACTATGTGACAGCTGAATATCTCAAAGAACAGTATCTACGACAAACGAAGCCTATCCCAACGCTTGTAGAACTTTATCAATCCCTATCTGAAAGCAAAGAGGAATTAAAGGGGCATACGCTCAGTAAGGCTACAGTGAGGGCATTTAAGGACAGCCAAAAGAGCTTTGTCCGTTTCCTAAGGGCTAGTAACAATGAAGAGTGTCTTCCACAATCGGTTGACAAAGACCTTATAGAAAGCTACCGTTTGTTTATGCTACGAGACTTGGGGAACAAGGAAAGCTCCGTTTCCAATCGACTGCGTCACCTGCATCAAGTCATCCGTAAAGCGTTGCAGGAGCAGTATATCCGTGAAGACCCTTTCGACTTCATTGATATAGAAACACCCACATACGAGCGGAATGCCCTTACTTCTGACGAGCTACACAAATTGCTTTCATTTCGTCCGCACAAATCGGTAGACAACCATTGCAGGCTCATCTTTCTCTTAGGTTGCTTTACGGGTCTAGCATTCTCTGACTTAAAGAAACTTAGAATGGATGATGTTTACACGCTTAGTGATGGGCGCAGGTACATATCGCTCTGTCGCACAAAAACACAGAATAGGTGTATTGTTCCTTTACTGCCTATTGCTGAAGAAATCCTTTCCATCTTTAGAGGTGGAAGAACGGAGGGGTTATTCTTTCGAGAGTTTCCTACTAACAGCCATTTCAATCGCAAGATAAGAGAGATTATCCTCAAAGCAGGATTGCCACCACATACCGAAGCTACCTCACATACAGCACGACACACTTTTGCGACAACTATTTGCTTGGAGAATGGCTTACCGATAGAAACTGTCAGTAAGATGCTCGGACATCGCTTTATTTCCACTACCGAACTCTACGCAAAGGTTAGCAAGAGCAAAATCGCACGTGAAATGCAACCACTGATGGGAAGTGATACCACAAGAGAGCTAAGAAAGGCATTGCGTGTCTGTCCGCCAAGAGATCCTTCCAAAAAGACCTGAAGCCGTAATCGGTCGGGCAAAGGTATGGCGGTTGCCTTGATTGCTTGCAAGGTCAAGTCCTGCGGATGGAGTGAAAAATCTCCACCGCAGGGCTTTTCTCTGTACTTTGGGACTATCATACTTGCAAAAACTCGATTGTTAGTGCGGTCGTATTTTTCGCTCCAACCTTGCAGCAATAGGCTAACCGCCAAAAGAATAAGCCCGAACGAATACGGCATACTCAGGCTCTTTGGACGCAAGAA
>OLQD01001055.1_pt1 | contig 24107 bp, 11 predicted proteins | sample 1672841 | NCBI WGS metagenome assembly OLQD01 (sample SAMEA3136729, study PRJEB25190) | human gut metagenome | biome: human gut; feature: human-associated habitat; material: faeces | place: Austria | collected 2013 | reverse complement strand
TAAAGCGGATTGGCCTGAATTTTCCGGTGTTCAAGGATGGCGGGGAAGTTACGGAGCTTTTGTGGGACAAAGGGAATACCGTTGAGACGGTATGTGCATTGTCCAAACTTCAAGAGGGGAAAACATATCGAGATTGAAGCATTTGGAAATGATTTAACATCAACATAAGGAAAACCCGGAGCAGCACTGGAAAGGTACTGCTTCGGGTTTTTAGTGTTTATCCTTATATGCTTCGCCCCACGCCCGCATGGAATCCAAAATGGGTTTCAGACTTTCGCCAAGTTCGGTCAGCGCATATTCCACCCTCGGCGGCACCTCGGGATAGACTGTACGGGTGATGATACCATCGGCTTCCATCGAGCGCAGGCTGTCTGTCAGCACCTTCTGGCTGATTCCCTCCAAGCCCTTTTTCAGTTCATTGAACCGCCACGGACGGTCCAGCAGATTTCGTATGATAAGCAACTTCCACTTGCTTCCAATCAGCGCCACGGTAGTTGCTACCGGGCAAGCGGGCATTTCTTCTTTTGTCAGCATCGCAGCCCCTCCAATAGTTCAAATTAGAATGTTACCCTAAATTATAATACAGTGCACTCTAATTTTCAAGCAGTTACTTTCAGGTGAGCTGTGTTGCTTCTTGTGCCCCAGTAATCAATTTGTGCGTACTTGTGGCTGGGCATTGGTCTGTACCTGGAAAAGCAGAAGGACGGCAGCTGCATCAGGAATATGGTGTTTGCATTCCCTGTTCCAGTGAGCGGTCAGAAAGTGAAAGAACTTTCCTTGGAAAATGAAGCAACAGTCGAAATGGTATGCCTCTTAGTTCTGAGAAATCCAACGGCACATATCAACATGGATGTGGATGTGGACGAAATGGTGCAAAAAAGGCTCTTCACGGAATCTTGTTGGTTGCCCCAAGATTCCGCGAAGAACCAAGTGATGTGAGAATTACTCCGTAATGTAGGTGTACCGCATGCTGTAGTTCTTTGCGTACTGCTCAGCGGCGGAGTCCGGCAGGACTTCCAGGACAAGGTTCGGACAGTTATGGAAAGGGCTGTTAACGAAAGGCGAGTTGCCAAAACTCGTTAGCTTGCGAAGATTGCCCAGCAATGCAAGCGACTCGCATCCGGAGAAGGCAAATTGATCGACCCTTTCCAAACTGCCCAGATTCGGAATTGAGGTCAACTTTTTGCATTGGTTGAACCCGTATGATCCGATAATGGTTACGTTGCTCAAATCGCCGATGCTTACCAAAGAGGTGCAGCCATCAAACGTCTCAGAGGGAATCTCTTTCAGGCTGCTTAAATCACCGACGGTTTCCAGCGCAGTGCATCCCATGAAACACTGCATCCCAATTGATTCCAATTTAGGCATATTGCCGATTGATTTCAGCGCGATGCAGCCCCTAAAGACAGAACTTTCAATGCTTGTAACATTGCTTAAATCACCAATGCTGACAAGCGCTTTGCAGCCAAAGAATGCACTACTCCCAATGGCGGTTAGTTTGTCAGAACAGTCAACGCTGATTAACGATACACAGTGTGAGAAAACATCGTATTCCAAGCGCGTCAAGCTGTACAAATCATCAACATGCTCCAGTGCACTGCAGCCGCTAAAAGCACCTTGCCCGATAGTTTCCAAGTTGTGCAGGAAACCGATGCTCTTCAGTGCAGTACAGCCCTTAAACGCATTCTGACCGATGCTGGTAATCTTGTCAAGTTTATCAACGTGTTCCAAGGCGCTGCAATTTGAAAAAGCTTCATTAGCGATGGACTCAACATTGTTCAAATCGCCGATGCTTACCAAAGAGGTGCAGCCATCAAACGCCTCATATGGAATCTCCTTCAGGCTGCTTAAATCACCGACGGTTTCCAGTGTGGTGCAGCTGACGAAACACTTTTGCCCCATTGACTCCAATTTGGGCATATCGCCGATTGATTTCAGCGAGATACAGCCTGTATAATGGCTGCCGTACCCAAATACGCCCTCGCCAAGGCTCACCAGATTATCTAAGTGTTCAAGACGTTCCAAGCTGGAGCAGCCAGCAAAAGCAAAATATTCGATGGCTGTAACACTGCTTAAATCGCCCAGGCTGACAAGCAATGTGCAGTTGAGAAATGCATTATCTCCAATGAATGTTAATTTGTCAGAACAGTCAACGCTGACCAACGATGCACAGTGTGCAAAGGCTCCGGATTCCAAGCGCGTCAAGCTGTACAAATCATCAACATGCTCCAGTGCACTGCAGCCGTTAAAAGCACCTTTCCCGATAGTTTCCAAGTTGTGCAGGGAACCGATACTCTTCAGTGCAGTACAGCCCATAAATGCATACTGACCGATGCTGGTAATCTTGTCAAGTTCATCAACGTGTTCCAAGGCGCTGCAATTCATAAAACCGTTAGAATCAATGGATTCGACATTACTCATGTTGCCGACACGCACAAGCGAAGAGCAGCCTTCAAATGCGTAAGAATCAATCGAAGTTACGCTGCTCATGTTGCCTACGCTCTCTAATGCGGTGCAGAAGCCAAAGGTGGAATATCCGATGGATGTGACTTTGCTTAAATCGCCAATGGTTTTCAGCGCTTTGCAGCTATTGAAGGCACAAGTGCCGAGTGTTGTGACATTGGTCAGATTCCCGACGCTGGTTAAAGCGGTGCAGTCAGCGAATGCACTGCTGCCGATGCTATTCAGCCGGGGCAGTTCAGGAAGGCTCGTCAATGCTTTGCAATTAGAAAACGCATATTCGCCGATGGTGCGGACGTTGGACATGTCCCCGATACTCGCCAGCTTGCTGCAGCCATAGAATGCATCTTTCCCAATGCTGGTAGCGCTGCTTAAATCGCCGACTGAAAGAAGATCCTTCAAACAGTAGAACAGCTTATCAGGAACAGCCTTCAAGCTGCGTAAATCGCCAACTGTGGTTAGCGCAGTGCAGCCATCAAAAACTTTCTCGCTGATGCTTGTCACACTGCTTAAATCACCAACGGTTTTCAGCGATTTGCAATTGCGGAATGTCTCTCGATTCAAGACGGTCAGCTTTTCCAAGCCGCTAATGCTGGTCAGCGATTCACAGCCGTAGAAAGCGCCATACGCGATGCGCGTAACATTGCCGAGTTCCCCGATGCTTTGCAGGGAAGTACACTGCTTGAACGCATTTGCGCCGATGAAAGTAACGCTGCTGAGACTGCCGACGGTTTTCAGCGAAGTGCACTGATAGAAGGCGTTTTCGCCGATGGAAGTAACGCTGCTGAGATCTCCGATGCTTTCCAGTGACGCACAGGCATAGTCTTTTGACATGCCTTCGTCCGGAATCCAACGGCTGGAAACCCCAAAGGCAGAGTCGCCGATGCTTTCCAAATGGGGCATATCACCAACCCGAACCAAGGAGGTGCAGCCTACAAAAGCACTATTGCCAATACTTGTTACATTGCTCAAATGCTCCATGGATGTGAGCGATTCGCAATCTCTGAAAGCGTAAGCACCAATAGTGGTTACATTATCGGTGATATCAAGTGTTTCCAACGCATAGCATCTGGAGAATGCGTATGCGCCAATGCTCGTCACATTCTCCAAACCTTCTACGCTTTGCAGATTGAAACAGCCGGCAAATGCGCTATCCGGAATGGCAGAGATGTTCGTTAGACCGCTAATGGTGGTCATGGCGCAGGACTCGAAAGCACCGCTGCCGATGCTTGTTACGTTGCTTAAACCCTCAATGTTTACAAGTGAGTTACAACCTGAAAATGCTTCCACTCCAATGCGGACGTCATTTCCTCCGATTTTAACCGTATTCAATGATTTACAGCTGTAGAAAGCCCCTGCACCGATCTTTTCAATATTGCCTAAGCTGCCGATTTCTTCGAGCGAAGTACAATACGAAAAAGCCCCTTCGCCGATTGTAATGACGTGCTGCAAACTTCCGATTTCTGCCAAGGACTCGCAGTAGTAAAAGGCTAAATCACCGATTTGCTCGACATTAGAAATGTCGCCAATACGCTTCAGTGAATCGCAATATTGTTCTGTTCCATCGTCCCAACTGATACTGTATGAAAAAGCAGACGCGCCAATACTTTTCAGATGGGGCATATCACCGAGCTGCGTCAGTGATTTGCAGCCTGCAAAAGCAGATTCGCCAATGCTCGTCAAAGAAGTCAAATCCCCAACATCTTGCAGTGAAATGCAGTTATAGAACGTGAAGTCGCTGAGATTTGTCACATTCTCCAGCCCCTGCAACTTTACCAGCGCCGTGCATCCATCGAATGCGTGCGCGCCAATCTCTGTCACGCTGCTGGGAATCGTGATCTCTTTCAGGCTCGTGCAGCCCGAGAAGGCGTAATCCCCGATGGCAGTTACAGAATCAGGAATTTTCACGCTGACAAGGCTCGTGCTGTTTGCAAACGCATATTCATCAATGCGTTTTACGTTTGCGGAAATTTCGTAAGTCGCGACATTTCCGCCGCTTGGAGCGTCCGCGCTGTCCGCCAGTGCGGGTAGGACCAGACAGCTTCCGATCAGCAGACTGGTCAGCGTAATCGTCAAAAGTTTCTTGGATTTCATGCGTATCAACCCCTTTCTCGATTTCCAGCATACAGCAATTTCAAGAAAAAGTCAATAGCAGAATCAAGAAAATTAAGGGAAAATACAGAAACTAAATCGAATGCTATGTCATGCACCGTCAAATCAATAAGGTGCTAATGCTATATTCAGAAGAAATTGTCAAGAAACGATTACCAATCATGTTGACAAGCTGGGAAAACCTGCGTATAATAAATATGGAAAACTGGCAGTTTGCAACAGGGAAAAAGCGGATGGAGGAGAATTGCACATGAAACGTTGGAAAGTCACATTCGGACTGTTCTTGCTTCTTTTTGCGCTGGCAACGACAGTTGCTTGCGCGGAGACAAAGGAAGCGAAAATGGATTGGAACGATCGGACTGTCATTTTTGCCCAGCCGGGGGAAACAATCCACTTTACTTATGATGTCCCAGAAGATTTCGTTGTGACAAAAGAGGAATGGCTGTGGTATTTCGCTTATACGGATGGTCACGGCTCTTTTGGCAGTGGTTCTAATGATGATGAATATGGTGCAACTCACTTTGAAAGCTACACTTATGAGCCAACAGGAATCCACGTCGAATGGGATGGAAAAGGCAGCATTTCACTGTCTGCCAATGAAATGGTGCGTATTCAATTGCACTTAAATGAATACGAATATCTATTTGCATATGTGGTTGTTGCTGACCCGGCAGAGTACTATACCTATGAGATTCAGAATGGAGAAGCGACGATTACAGGATATAATAAAGACCTTCTGCGCCGCAAAGTGCTTATTCCCCAGGAAATTGAAGGGTATCCGGTCACGACGATCGGCGACCGCGCGTTTTCTGATATGCCGTCGGGCATCGGCAAGGAATTTTACATTCCGGACAATGTAACCACCTTTGGTAAGGAAGCCTTTGCAGGCAGCGCCTATCTTGATGCGGTTCGGATGCCGCAGAAGCTGACGAAAATGGGCGAGGGCGTATTTGCGGCATGTTTACAAATGCACTTTTTGGAAATCCCTGATTCACTGACAGAAATTCCGGACGAAGCCTTTGTGAACTGCTGGGGCTATGGCGCTGGGAGAGGAGATTATAGTGTTGAGCAATGCATCGGCAAAAACGTGACCAAAATCGGTAAAAGCGCGTTCGCTGGATGCTGGAATATGGGGAAGGCGTGGGGCGATGGTCGTCTGCCTGAAAAGCTCGAATCCATCGGGGAAGGCGCATTCCAGTATTGTTATAAAATAAAATCATTGGAAATCCCGGCTGGTGTGACGGTCATTCCTGACCGCACATTTCAGGGCTGCGAAAGACTGGAATCAATCCAGATTGATGGCGATATTACGATGATTGGTGCGGAAGCCTTTGACGGCTGTGTTGCGCTGACTTCGATGCCGCTGTCGAAATCGCTGTCCCTGATTGGCGCGGATGCATTCCGTGACTGCACGGCGCTGACGGATTTCCAGCTGGCAGAGGGAAACACGCATTTTCAGGTGCAGCAAGGTGCACTGATGACGGCAGATGCCACGCGGCTGCTGACTTATGCTGCCAGCGCACCGCAGCAAAGCTTTGTCATGCCGGAAACGCTGACACAGATTGATGATGGCGCACTCAAAAACCTGCGCTATCTGGAAACGCTGACTTTCTCGCCGATTTTCAGCGATTATCAGGCGGGCATGTTTGAAAATGCAACGGGCTTGAAGACGGTGAATTTCGGCGAAGGTACGCTGACGGCGATTCCTGACCGATTCTTCAAGGGCTGCACGTCGCTTGTTTCGCCCAATGCGTTCACGGGCGTGACGTCTGTTGGCGAATCGGCATTTGAAGGCTGCACGGCGGTGCAATCGCTGTCGTTTGATGATTCGCTGTCGAACATCGGCACAAAGGCGTTCCAGAACTGCACGGCACTGGAAAGCGTGCATATTCCGGACAGCGTAACGAGCCTGAGTGCAGCGGCGTTCCGGAATGACGTTTCCTTGACGGAATTCCAGATGCCGGAGCGCCTCCATACCGTCTCCGCGTCGGCGTTCAGCGGCTGCACGTCGCTGAAAACGGTGACATGGAGCAAGTATCTGCAAACCATAGAAGCAAATGCGTTTGAAAATACGGCCCTGACGGAAATCATCTTCCCGGAGAGCCTGACCAGAATCGGTGCGTATGCGTTTGCGGGCATTGGCACGCTGGAAAGCATCGTCCTGCCGGAAAATGTGAACACGATTGGTTCGTCTGCTTTTTCTGGCACTGGGATTCAGACGCTGAAGCTGCCCAAGAGCGTCACGACGCTGGGCAACGGCGCATGGATGAACTGTGCCGCCCTGCGGGAAGTTCAGTGGGACGCCGCGTTGACGAAAATCCCGGTGAACACGTTTGAACACTGCACTGCGCTGACCCAAATCGAGCTGCCGGACGGCATTGTGGAAATTGGCGCAAGGGCATTCAGCGGCAATGAAAGCCTAACCAATGTGACTTTGCCGCGCACGGTGCGGCGCATTGAAAGTGCCGCTTTTGAGGGATGCAGTGCGCTGACGGACATCCTGCTCTGGCCGGACGTGGAGGAAATCGCGGCGGATGCTTTTGCGAACTGCGAGAATCTGACCATCCGCGGCTGGAAGGGGTCTGCCGCTGAAAAAGCAGCCACGTCACAGGGCGTGAATTTTGCCGCGGCGGATCAGGAAATTTCCTACACGCTCAATGCCGCGCAGGATGGCTATCTTGTCAGCGGCTGCGATGAAAACGCGGTACTGCTGGTGCTTCCGGCTGTGCATAACGGGCTGCCCGTGGTCGGTACTGCGGAAAACGCCTTTGCAAACTGCAAGTACCTGCAAGAAGTGCGCGTGGAAGCGGAAAGTGTGTATTTGCAGGTTTGTGACGGCATCCTGATGGACGCGGCGGGCAAAACGCTGCTGCTCTATCCGGCACGGCGCGCAGGAGCGGATTTGGTGATTGACGAAAACGTGACTGCCATTGCAGACTATGCGTTTGCCTATTGCCAACATCTGCGCAGCATCACCATTGGCACGCAGGTGGAGACAATCGGCGACCATGCATTTGAAGCAGTGAATGATGCGCTGTGCCTTGTGGTGCAGGATGGCAGCCCGGTGCAGCTGTGGGCGAGCGCACACGGGGTGCGCTATGCCAGTGAAAGCACATCGTTTACCTATCGCCTTGAAGGGGACAAAGCGTATATTACGGGCTATACGGGCACGCTGCCGGAGACGGTTGTTCCGGCAGTGATTGACGGATACCCTGTCTATGCGATTGAAAACCTCCGCAGTCCGATTCTGACGCACGTTGTTGTCAGCGAAGGAATTGTGGAAATTGGGGAATCGGCGTTTCAAAGCAACTATACTGGTAATCTGTTGAGTGTGAGTTTGCCGCAGAGCGTAAAGAAAATTTCAGATTTTGCTTTCGCTGGACAGCAGTATTTACAGGAAATCACATTTGGTGGTGTGGAGAAAATTGGTCGAGGCGCTTTTAGCAGCTGCACAAAACTGACACAAATTACATTGCCGGATACGCTGACGACGATTGGCTTGCAAGCGTTTGCATCTTCTGGTTTGACATCGCTGACGATTCCTGCAAATGTAACCAAACTTGGCGATGCGTTTATTTCGAATTGTGCTTCGCTGACATCATTGTATATCGCTCCGGAAAACACAAATTACGAGATGGTGGACGGATTGCTTTACGACATTCCTGCAAAGACGCTGCGCTATGCTCTGCCGGATGTGTCGGGGGATGTAGTGATTCGTGACGGCACGGTGCGCATTGGCGACGATGTGTTTAAGGAACATGCGATAACATCTGTTCAACTGCCGGATTCTTTGCAGAAAATTGGGAATTGCGCATTCCAGTTCTGCAAGGAACTGAAGGAAATTACCTTCCCGGAAGGGCTGATAACGATAGATGGTTTGGCGTTTGCCTACTGTACACAACTGGAAAATGTTGTGCTGCCGGAAGGATTAAAGAGCTTGGGCGACAGCGCATTCCGCTCCTGCGATAGCTTAACAGAAATAACCGTGCCTGAAGGCATCACATTTATGTCGGGAACATTTGCAACCTGCTACTCTTTACGCACCGTGAATTTGCCGAGTGGTTTAACCCACATGATGAACGGCGTTGTGGAAGGATGTCGTTCACTGGAAACTCTACACTTGCCTGCTAAACTGGCGGACATCAGCGGCGAGTGGCCCAGCAAGCTGAAAACGATAACGACAGCGTTTGGTTCTGTGCGCTATGTATCCGAAGACGGTATCTTATATGATACGCAGGACAACAGCATCTTGTTTGTGAATGCGTCGATTACGGGAAATGTAACCGTTCGTGATGGCATCACGACAATTGGCGCAGGGGCGTTCAAGGGCAGAAAAGGCTTAACGAGCGTCACGCTGCCGGAAAGCTGCACTGTCATTGATTCTTATGCTTTTGAAAACTGCACAGCACTAACGGATATCAACTTCCCGGAAAAATTAGAGTTGATTGGACGAAATGCATTCTACAATTCCGGCATTACATCGCTGAAACTTTCGCAGCCGGGTCTTCACGTTGGGAGTTTTGCATTTACTGATTGCCATCAGCTGAAGTCTGTGGAAATCACATCGACGGACTTTGACTTGATGGAGTGGGCATTTGCAAGATGCGAAAATTTGGAGACAGTAATTCTGCCGCCGCAGGTTTTCCGCATGGAAGGCGGATGCTTCACGGAATGCACGTCCCTGACTACGGTCGTTTTGCCGAAGAACATCACGTTCGCGCATGGCTTTAAGGACTGTACGTCCCTGAAAACTATTGAAATTCCGGACAGTGTGACGAGCATCGGCTATGAAGCATTTGCAAACTGCAAGTCGCTGGAAAGTATTCATCTGCCGGATGGGGTAACGAACATAGGAGACCTTGCGTTTGCACGCTGCTTTGCCTTGAAGGATGTTAACTTCCCGGCTGCGTTGACCACGATCGGAAAAGAAGCATTCCGAAGTGTTCCGATTGCTGAAGTTGTTATCCCGGCGAATGTGACCGAAATCGCGGACATGGCATTCTATTATAATGAAGAACTCCGTTCGCTGACGCTCCCCAATGGCTTGAAGAAGATTGGGGAGAGTGCCTTCTGGAACGCGAGCAAGCTCCAAACTGTGGAATTGCCTGAAAGCCTAACGGAAATTGGAGAAACAGCATTCCGTCAAAGCGGTTTGACCTCGATTACCATTCCCGGAGATGTAAAGCGTATTGGTACCGGGGCATTCGCTGCTTGCGAAAATCTGGAAAAGGTATCAGTTGCACCCGGTGTCGAAACGATTGGCAGTGAAGCGTTCACTGGCTGCACAAAGCTGACGGAAGCAACGCTTACCAGTTCTGTTACGACTATCGAAGGCGGCGCGTTCTACGGCTGCAAGGCGCTTCAAACCATTAGCGGCGGTGCGCTCATTCAGTTCATTGGCGAAAACGCCTTCATGAACTGCGAGAACCTTGAGGAACTCAATATTTCGCCGAATTTGACAGAAATTCAAGGCCATGCGTTTGATGGCTGCAAGACGCTGAAGCGCGTTTCGCCGTCGGCGGAGCAGAAGGGCGTTTCTCTGCCGCATGCGAAGTACATCGGCGAGCGGGCATTCAACGTCTGCAAAGCAATTCCGTCCTTCTCTCTGGGCGATTCGCTGGAAACGGTCGGGGATTATGCGTTTGCTTCCACGTCCGTTACGTCCATGTATTTCCCGGATACCGTGAACAAAATCGGCATCAATCCGATGTGGCAGAACTATGCCATTCTGTCCGTGCATTTGCCGAAATCACTGACGGAAATCCCGCAGGGGATGTTTGCGCAGGCCACGCGGATACAGACGCTTACCATCCCGCAGGGTGTGCGCAGCATTGGCACACAGGCATTCCGCGGCAATGTTGCGCTGGCGGCGCTGAAACTGCCGGATGGCTTGGAGCGCATCGGAGCAAATGCATTTGGAAACGCGATGCTGCTGCTGGAAATTCCGGCATCGGTTACGGAAATTGCGGATGATGCGTTCAGCGAAGCGGTTGTGGAATTCTACACGCCGTCGGGCAGCGCGGCGCATCAATACGCGCTGGCGCATCAGATTCCTGTGCATTTGGATGAGTCGATTCCGGCAGAATACCTCGGCACGGCTGACCAGCTGGCAGCAAAAATTGTCGCGCAGGTAATTACGGATGACATGACAGACTATCAGAAGGCAGAAGCGCTGGTAGACTGGATGCTCAGCGAAACGAAGCTGTCAGACATGCTGCCGCACACATATAGCGGCAAAATGGTGCTTGTCCAGCGTAAAGGTACGCGCTGGGGCTGGGCATTTGCATACAAAGCACTGCTGAATGCGGCAAATGTTACCAATGATATCTACTTCAATGCGAAGGGCATCGTTGAAGGCGAGGGCATTGGTGATCAAAGCTCGGTGTTTGTTTCTTATTTTGACGGCGATGCCGTGAATATGATTCAGATTGATGGGCAATGGTATTTCACGCATCCTGCTTTTGTGGAGCATTTCGGAAAGGCACGCTACTTCATGCTCAATCGAGAAACGTATCGCTTGTCGTTCGGGGATGATCCGAAAGTGAAAGACTGCGACAACTACGACCAGACCTTCCTCTATCAGGCGTACTCCAAGGATGTTGAGGCGGAGGTTGTGGCGCAGGCATCTGCGTCCTTTACAGAGGGCAAAAAGCTGGTGTATGCGGAAGTTCAGCCGATTGAGGAGCTGATGGATGCGAGCTATGCGTATGTGCTGGACTTCGCAGGGCGGCATATGGATACGCTGGACTGGCAGAACGCACAGGGCGAATTTGAGCCGACTATCATTGGCACAAACAACGGCTACTGGCTCAGTGACGACCTGACGGGCGAGTATGCGCAAGTGACAGTGAATACGCAGACGCTCTATCCGTATGGTGCGGAGGTACGGCTGGATGATCCGGAATACACGGCAATGCTGTGCGACTGGAATGTGGATGGCACACTGACGCTGACGGAAAGCACCGAAGAAGCAACCGTGGCGCTGTTCACCATAGAAAGGGGAGAAGATATAGAAAAGAAGCAGACCATTACTGGCAGAAAGGTCTATCATGCGACCTTCACCCCGACCCTGAGCCAGTACATTAACACACTGGCACCGACGGAATTTGACTTGGTGCTGGAATGCCAGCTGCCGCCCATTCGTGATGCTGCACAGCTGGTGGACAACAAGCTGACGCTGACGCTTTCGGATTCACATATTTTCCCGGAAAATGCGCAGCTGGATTTGATTTTCTGGCCGGAAGGCGGCATATCGAGTGCTCCTATAACGCACTTCTATGTGGAGGATCGTGCAGAACTTTACCCGGACGGCAAACGCGAAATTACGCTTGACCTCTCGGCGCTTCGCTGCGACCTGGGATATGCTCTCTACATTGCGCAGACAGCGGACAACTATGTGGAATCGGAACAAAGTTATGTTACGAGCCGCATCGACATACCGCATACGCCGTACATTGAGACGGTGCAGCCTGCAACATCGACGGAAAATGGGCGGATAAGTGACATGGTTTGCAAGATTTGCGGCACATGGCTGGATAACGGCTATGTGATTGCATCGGATCATATTTTGCAGCTGCCTGTGAATTTGAAGGCAATCGAGGAAGAAGCCTTTGTCGGCATGTGGCAGGTGCAGCAGGTGAATATTTCGGATGGTGTTACTGCGATTGGAAAGCGCGCCTTTGCAGACTGTACGTTACTGCGGCTGGTCATTATCCCGAACAGTGTGCAAACGCTGGCGGATGATGCCTTCAGCGGCTGCCATCCGGTGATTCTCTGCGACGCGGAAAATCAGCAGGTGATTGACTGGGCAAATGCACAGGGATTGATGGTCGTTTTCAAGGAAAGCAAATAATACATTCCTTTGGCTGCTTCGGGGACACAGCTTCTCCGAAGCAGCCCCTTTTCTTTTCAAAAAAATCTCGAAACGGGATTGACAAAATGGGCTTGATACACTATAATAGAGACAAGGTTGAGCGTTAAACCTGACGAAAATACGCCATGAACTCGTGAAGGAGGTTTTCCCATGAGAGGGTCGAAGAAATTGGTTTCCATGCTGCTGGTGCTGTGCCTGATGCTGGGCACGCTGCCGCTGGCGATGGCGGAAGAGGTCGTTGATGCGGACTTGACCTGCACGATTACGCTGGGCAACTGGCCCGCGGATACGGCGGCGGAGGCGGAAAAGGCGCTCTTTGAGAGCTACCGCGAAACGATGAAGAAGCAGTACCCGAACGTGACGCTGGTGCCGGATTACTACTCCTACACCCTGAGCAGCTACGTTCCGATGGCGAAGGGCGGCACGGCGCCGAGCATCTTCCAGCCGCCGTTTACCGACCCGCAGCTGCTGATCAGCCAGCATCTTGTCGGCGACGTGACCGATGCGCTGGAGCGCGCGGGCGTGCTGAATGAGTTCAGCCCGTCGTACCTCGAAATGCTGTCTGACGAGAACGGCTGCATCTACGGTCTGCCGCGCGACGGCTATGTGCTGGGTATGCACATCAATGTCGCCCTGTTCCGCGAGGCGGGGCTGGTGGACGAGGAAGGTCTGCCGATTTACCCCAAGACCTTGCAGGAAGTGGCGGAATACGGTCAGATTATCCGTGAAAAGACGGGCAAGGCGGGGCTGGTATTCCCGGCGAGCGAGACGTATGGCGGCTGGCTGTTCACCAATATCGCGTGGAATTTCGGCTGTGTGGGCGAAAACGCGCTGGAATATCAGGATGAAGACGGCCGCTGGGTGTGCAACTTCACATCCGACGAGTGCGTGGCGGCGATGGAGTACATCCGCGACCTGCGCTGGAAGTACAACATCCTCAATGCCGACGCGACCACGACCGACTGGGCGGGCGCGCATTCTCTGCTGGGCACGGGCGAAGCGGCGATGAACTTCGCGGCGGATGACTCGGTTGACCAGCCGACCTCCAACAAGGGTCTGCCGGTGGAGGACTTCGCGCTGATTCCGTTCCCGGCGGGCAACGCAGGACGCTATGCGCTGGCGGGCGGCACCTGCTACATGTTCGCGCCGAACATCACCGATGATCAGGCGACGGCGCTGATGGCATACCTGACCGTGCTGGGCAAGATGCCCTACCTGAATGACCAGATTATCGAGGGGATGCGCGCGGACTATGCTGCCAAGCGCGACCGCGGCGCCCCGGTTCTGCCCGCTATCAGCGCGTGGAACGATGCGGACTACAACGCGGCGAAGCAGGCGATTATTGACGAATACTGCAATGTCGATATGCGCTTGTATAACGACTTCTTCGATTCCATCACGCAGGGCATGATTACGCTGCGTTCCGAAGAACCCGTCTTTGCGCAGCAGCTGTACCGCGAGCTGACCGCTGTAATTCAGCGCGTCATCACCCGCGAGGGCGCGGATGTGCGCAAGGCACTGCAGAAGGCGCAGGATTCCTTCCAGGAGTATCTGGATGATGAAATCAATGATTATTAATTTCTGATTCTGCATGGCATTGCACTGTTTGTTGCAGAGGGTTTCGCCTCTGCGGAGGCGACCAAAGGGCTTTCCGATCGCCCTTTGGAAACCTTCGGCGCCGCTGCACTTTGGGTTAGCCCTTGTTGGTGACAAGCGAAAGTCAATGCGGACGGGGCAGTGCGGTGCCATCGGGCAATTATTGCTAATTGCTAATTCCTCATTTCTAATTGGAAAAAAGAACACCGGCGGAGGAGAACCGATGCCGGTTTCTTTTACACAAAAATCGCTCAAATCTTCGCGGAGGAACGCCTATGAGCAGAAAAAAGGCGCAAGTCGGCTTGCGCGCACGGACGGTTGACCACCTCAATGCTTGGCTGATTATGCTGCCGAGCCTCGTGCTGATGCTGTTCTTTGTCTGGGAACCGCTGTTCGAGAGCGTGGTGATGAGCCTGTACAAGACGCGCAACATCGAACTGGTGAACTTCATCGGCTTCAAAAATTACATCAGCGTCATGGGCAAAGATGACTTCCTGCAGGCGCTGACGAACACGTTCTCGTATACGTTCTGGTCGCTGCTGCTGGGCTTCTTCCTGCCGATGGTGCTGGCGCTGCTGATTGGGGAGACCGTGCGGAGCAAGAGCTTCTTCCGCACGGTGGCGTACCTGCCGAATATGCTGCCCGGTCTGGCGGTCGTCATCCTCTGGTCGGCGTTCTTCTCCGGCGAGAAGTCCGGCGTGCTGAACATCCTGCTCAGCCATCTGGGCATTGCGCCGCAGACGTATCTGACGCGCTCGGAGTGGGTCATCCCCATCATCATCCTGATTGCGACGTGGAAGGGCGCGGGCGCGACGGCGCTGATTTACATGGCGGGCATGTCCAGTGTCAGCCCGGAGCTGTATGAAGCGGCGGCGATTGACGGCGCGGGCATCTGGCAGCGCATCATCCACATCATGATTCCTGCCATCAAGAAGCTCGCGGGTACGCTGCTGATTCTGCAAATCATCTCCGTGTTCCAGATTATGTATGAACCGATGGTGCTGACGAAGGGCGGCCCGGATAATGCGTCCCTGTCGCTGATGCAGCTGATGTGGCAGTACGCGTTCGGCGGCTCGATGAACTATGGCAAGGCATCTGCCGTCGCAGTGATTGTCACGCTGATTTTGCTCGTCATGACGGCGATTTACTCCTACTTCGACCGCAAAGAATCCGACTGGGATTAAGGAGGGCGAACGCATATGGCAAAAGCACAGCGCACCGGCGTCATCCGGGACTACGATATGCACTCCGCGTCCGTCCGGGTTGGGTATGGGTTCATCATCTTCTTCTGCCTGATTATGACGGTCATCGCGGTTTTCCCGATTATCTGGGTTGTGCTGGCGGGCTTCAAGGACTTGAAGGAGTTCATGTCGTCCGCCAAACTGCTCCCGGAGGTGTTCGATTTTTCTCTCTTCGCGAAAACGTGGTCGCAGCTGGGCATTGCGCAGAACTACCTTAACTCGCTGATTTCCGTTGCGGGCAGCGTCGTCTGCGCGATTGTGTTCAACGGTCTGCTGGGCTATGGGCTGGCGATTTTGAAGCCCAAGGGCTACGGCATCGTCAAGAAGCTGGTCATGCTCTCCCTGCTCCTGCCGACGACCATCAGCATCGTGCCGCTGTTCATGAACATCCAGAAGCTGAATCTCGGCGGCTCGTTCGTCCCGCTCTGGCTGAGCTATGGCGCGAACGCGATGTACGTTATCCTGTTCGTGCAGTTCTTTGAATCGCTGCCGACTTCCATCATCGAAGCCGGGCGGATTGATGGCTGCACGCAGCTGCAAACGTTCTTCTACATCGTCCTGCCGCTGTCCAAGCCGATTTGCTCCGTGATTGCGATTTTCGCCATCAACGCTGCATGGTCGGACTTCCTCCTGCCGTATCTGGTGCTTCGCGGCAGCGCGCTGCAAACAGTGATGGTGCGCCTGTTCGTGTTCAGCACGGAACAGACCGTCAACGCCGACACGATGATGCGCTCCGTCGTTTTCTCGATGATTCCGCCCATCATCCTTTTCTTCATCTTCCAGAAGCAGCTGACCGAAAACGCCGTGTCTGTGGGCATCAAGGGGTGACATTATAAAAAACTTCGATAGTCACCCAGTAACATGGGAGGCGCCGAAGGAGTCCAGAGGGCGAGCGCAGACTTCGTCTGTTTTCATTGCCCTCTGGAACTTGCTTAACAGCCCATTCACGGAAAAGAAGACAACCTGCAATACCGAAAAAAAGAGCTTCTACTTCTTTCTTGCCAAAAAGAAAGAACCGACAGGAGGACGCACAATGGCAAAAGCCGCTGACGTATATTTCCAAGTAGACCCGTGGAAGGTCATTGAGCAGGGCTTCGACCCCGCCTACGCGCGCGTGAGTGAATCCATCTTCTCGCTGGGCAATGAAAGCATCGGCGTGCGCGGCTGCTTTGATGAGGGCGGTCATGTCGATAGCCTTCGCGGAGCGTATACCAATGGCATCTATGATATGGAGAAGCTGAGCCGCTCCTATAAGGGCATCATCGACAAAACGCACTTCATGATTCCCTCGGCGGAATGGCTGATGACGACGATTTCCGTCGATGGCGAAACGCTCGATTTGGGGCAGTCGCAGTTTTCTGACTTCACCCGCGAACTCAACCTCCGCGCCGGCACGCTCACCCGCCGCTTCCTCTGGACGACGAAGAGCGGCAAGCAAATCCGCCTGACCTTCCTCCGCTTCCTCGATATGGTGCACCGCGAACGCGCGTACCAGCGCATCACGCTCGAAGCGCTCAATTTCACGGGCAGCGCGATGGTCACGTCCGGCGTGTCCTTCGACGTCGTGCATGAAGGGCGGCAGAAGTGCTTCTGGCAGGAGACGCGCACCGACGCGAAGCCGGATTGCCTGATGGCGCAGTCCCGCACGACGCTATCGAATCAGGAGGAGTTTTGTGGCGCATGGCTGACGCTGCCCGGCGAATCCACCACATTCGCCGAGGGCAAAACCGTCACCGCGACGGCGGATGTTCTGCTTGCGCTGGGGCAAGCCGTGCAAATCGACAAGCGCGCCGTCGTGCTGTTCAACGGTCAGCAGGGGGACGACCTCTGGCAGAGCGGGCAGGACGCGATGGCGCAGAGCAAAGCCGTCTCGCTCGATGACGCACAGGCGGCACAGCGCGCGTACTGGGATGCTTACTGGCACACGTCCGACATCTGCATTGAACCGAAAGATGAAAGCATGGCGGAAGCCGTCGCAGCGGAACAGCAGGGGATTCGCTTCTGCTCCTTCCAGCTCGCGCAGACCTACAACGGCGGCAGTATGCGCCACAACATTGGCGCGAAGGGCTTGACGGGCGAGGCGTACAACGGTCATGCATTCTGGGACACGGAATCCTGCTGCCTGCCGTTCTACCTCTTCACGAACCCGGAAGCCGCGAAATCGCTCCTTCTTTTCCGCTACAACACGCTGCCGATGGCGCTGGAGCGCGCAAAAATGCTGGACTGCAAGGGCGCATGCTACCCGATTGCGACGCTTAACGGCGACGAGGCATGTCCGCTCTGGCAACACGCAAGCCTGCAATTGCAGCCGAGCACGGCGGTATCCTACGGCATCTGGCATTATGTCCACCTGACGGACGACAAGACGTTTTTGTACCGCTACGGCGCGGAAATGCTGCTGCAAATTGCCCGATTCCAAGCGACGCGCGTCGGCTTCAGCGAGAAAATCGGCAAATATGGCTTCTTCGGCGTGATGGGCCCGGACGAATTCCACATGATGGTCAACAACAACGCGTATACCAATTATATGGGGATGCGCGCCCTGCGCTGCGCGGCGGATGTGCTGGATGCAATGCGGGCGGATGCGCCGGAGACTTATGCGGCACTGTGCGAAAAAGTCCAGCTTGCATCGGACGAACCCGCGCAATGGCGGCACATTGCCGACAACATGTACATTCCGGAAACGCCCAATCACTTGTTTGAGCAGCACGACGGCTTTTTTGAGCTGCCGCACACGGACATCAACAGCATTCCGGTCAGCGAGTTCCCGCTCTACGACCACTGGGCGTACGACCGCATCTACCGCACGGACATGATTAAGCAGCCGGACGTGCTGATGTTCCTCTACCTCTACAATTCGTCTTTTGATACCGAGACGAAGCGTATCAACTATGATTTCTATCAGCCGCGCACGATTCACGAATCCTCCCTTTCGCCTGCGATTCACTCCATTTTGGCGGCAGAACTGGACAAGATGGACGAGGCAGTCAATTTCTTCGGCTACGCGACGCGCCTTGATCTGGACAACTATAACCGCAATACGCGCGAGGGCTTGCACATCACGAGCATCGCGATGGCATGGGCGAACATCGTCTACGGCTTCGCAGGTCTGCGCAGTGATGACACGATGCTGCGTTTCGCCCCGCGTCTGCCGGAGCGCTGGAAGCGGCTGACCTTCTCGGTCATGTACCGTGGGCGTGTGATTGCAATCAGCATGGATGCGAATAAGACCGTGTTCCAGCTGACGCAGGGGGACAAACTGGCGGTACAGGTGTATGGCGAGACGGTGGAATTGACGGATGAGCCAATTTCGGTGCAGCGGCAGTAAAGCTGAATACAAAACGGCGCTGGCAGGGTGAGATTCTTGCCAGCGCCTGTTTGCGTGCAGAAAAGAATTGAAAAGTCAACAGTATGTGTGCAAAACACACATGAGAAATGCGGTGGAACAGCGCCCGTCCTCATGTTTGAGAGCAGGGACACGCATCTGCGCAGTTCGTTATGGCGCGGCGTACTCACCCACCGTCTGAATTTCCGCTTGCTTGAACAGCATACAGCCGCAGTGCCCTTTGAAAGTAGGGAAACTGATGATTTTCAATTTTGTGTCAATCTCCGGGCTGTAATACAGAATTTCCAGCGTTTCACCGAACAGCGCTGTGCGCTCGTAGACGCGCAGCCACTTTGCGTCCATATTGGGGAAAATGCTGCCGAAAGAGTGGTTGATGAGCTGCTGCAGCGGCGTTTTTTCGATTTCAGCCAGTGCCTCGTTACCGTAGCGGAAGATCCAGTCCACAGCGGCGCGCTCCTCGTTGAACACCATCTCGATGTCGGTAAACGCAAAGGGCGCGCTGTCATAGCTGGCATAGTGCCGCTGATATTCTTCCTGTGTGGTGGGCGCGTCGCTGTCAGACAGGCTCTGCGCAATCTGCCGCCGTCCGGCGCGCAGCTGTTCTTTGAGCTCTCGTTTTTTTCGACAGCTATAATACAGCGTTTCTCCGTTGACGAGTTCAATCTCCTTTCCAATGTCGTGGATTCCCTTGATAGATACCAGCGTGGCGCGGTCGGCGCGGATAAAGCCGCTGCCAAGCATACTTTCCAATTCATGGATGGTGGCATAGGTTTCGTAGGTTCTGCCATCGGAAAAATGGATGATCGACTGGCGGCCTGACAATTGAATATAAAGAATGTCCTCTGTCAGCAAGCTGATATGCCTGCGGTTGGAAATAACGGAAATATCGTTGAATCTCATAGCTTTTTCCTCCACCATTATAATACCATTACAGAATATCATGTTTTCAGATGCAATGCAAGATTCAATGCAAAGAAAAAACGCCATTCGCGCAGGATTGTACGATGTTCACGCAAGGTATGTTGCAATTCAAACAAAGTTATGCTACACTGAAAACACAAGAACAGAAAAGTACGGAAGGTGAGCGATGTCATCTTTCGTAGCACTTCCCTATGGGGAAATCTGTCTGAGTAAAGGAGGAACACCTGTGAAAAAGAAACTGTTAAGCTTACTCCTTGTGCCGACCATGTTGGCTGCCACGCTGACGGTCTGCGCCAGTGCCGAGAAAAGCAGCGGCACTGCCGCCGTGTTCAATGCAGAGACGAAGCCGGCAACCCAAAGCACCATTGAGGTCAATCGGCAGGTATATGACTTCCTGAACTTTGAGGATACGTCGGAGCTTGAGAATGCAGAACGAGGTTTCATCGCCGCACCGGACACACTGAATCTCCGTGGCGAGAACGGGAGAACCGTGTGGACGCAGGATGCATATGCGTTTCTTGACAAAGACGCGCCGGATACCGCCAACCCCAGCCTGTGGCGGAATACGCAGCTAAACCACATTTACGGTCTCTTTGAGGTTACTGACGGCATCTACCAGGTGCGCGGCTATGATATTTCCAATATTACCTTCGTCCGCAGCGAACACGGATGGATTATCATGGACTGCGGCAGCAGCAAATATACCGCGGCGGAAGCGCTGAAACTCTTCCGCTCCGAGATGGGCGATGCGCGGATTGTCGCCATTGTCATCAGCCATGCGCATGTGGATCACTACGGCGGCATTGAAGGGCTGATTGCCCCCGAAGATGCTGCGGATAGCAGCCTGCCGCTTGACGAGCAGATTGCATCCGGAAAAACCGCAATTATTGTGCCGAAAGGCTTTACGGACGCGGTAATGAAGGAAAATGTCTTTGTGGGCACGGCAATGAAGCGGCGGGCGTTTTTCCAGTATGGCTCCATGCTTCCCTATGGCGAACAGGGACGCCTTTCGGTGGGCATTGGCCTGACCGCAGTGCAGACCGGTGTCGGTTATATCGCGCCGACCTTCGAGGTTGCGGATTCGATTTATGAAACAACCATTGATGGCGTAACCGCTATCTTCCAGCAAACGCCGGGGACGGAATCTCCCGCCGAAATGAATACCTATTTCCCCGACAGCAAAGCCCTCTGGATGGCGGAAAACTGCAGCGGAACCATGCACAATCTCTACACGCTGCGCGGCGCGGAGGTGCGGGATGCGAATGGCTGGGCTCGCTACATCACCGAGGCGCAGTCGCTGTTCCCCGACGCCGAGGTTGTCTTTCAGGCACACAACTGGCCGCATTGGGGCAAGGAAACCGTCAACGAATACATGACCAACACAGCTGCCATCTATAAGTTCATCCACGATCAGACCCTCCTGTATATCAACGAAGGCTATACCTCCACGGAGATTGCCTCCATGATCCGGCTGCCGGAGGAGCTGGAAAAGGTTTGGTATACCCGACAGTATTACGGTACGCTGAAGCACAATGTCAAGGCAGTCTATCAGAAATACATGGGCTGGTACGATGCAAACCCGATTCATCTGGATGAACTGACGCCGAGCGAATATGCCAAAAAACTTGTGGAGTATCTTGGCGACACGGACAAGGTGCTTGAAATGGCACATGCTGATTATGAAAAGGGCGAATATCAGTGGGTCGCACAGATAACGAATACGCTGGTATATGCTGACCCGGAAAATAAGGAAGCGCGCTATCTGTGCGCCGATGCGCTGGAGCAGCTTGGCTATCAGGCAGAGTCGGGCGCATGGAGAAACGCTTATCTTGTGGCAGCCTTTGAGCTGCGGAATGGCACCGGCCTGTACCCGAAGGCAGCCCAACTTGGCGTTGGCACCACCGCCCAGGGGATGGATGCGCAGACAATGCTGGATTACATGGGCATTATCATGGATACGGAAAAGCTCCAGAATCGTTCCTTCACCATCAACCTCAAGCTGACGGATGGCGACGATTATCTGCTGAAGATCCACCACGGCGTGCTCCTGTACTATAAGGATGCGCTCTCGGATGAGGCAGACCTGACGATTTCTACCCCCCGAATCGGGATTCTTGCCATCACAAGCGGAAATCAGGAAAATATCGACAAGCTCATCACCGTTGAAAAGGGCGATAAGGCGCTGTTCCAAGCGTTTTGTGACAGTATGGCCGCTTTTGACCTGTATTTCAATATCATCGAGCCGTAAGAAAAATCGTTATAGGGAGGAAAAAAAGATGAAGAAAATCACAGTGATTCTGCTCTGCATGGCGATGCTGCTGTCCGGCTGCGCATGGAGTGTCAAGGCGGAGGCTGTCTCGTCGTCCGAAGATGTGTGGAAAACCATTGAGGAGGCTTACATTTATGCATTCCCGCTGGTGCTGATGGACGCGACGAGAACGTCCGCAACGAATACGGAGGAAGCCGCACCCGGCAAGGCGCCTGTTAATCAGTTCATGCACGGTGTGGCACTGGCTAACGCGCAGTTCAAAAACGTGGTGACGCCGAACGTGGACACCATCTATACACAGGTGTGGTATGACCTGAGCGAAGAGCCGATGATCTATGTGCATCCGGAAACAGACCGCTTCTGCAAGGTGCAGGTGCTTGACGCATGGACAAATACTGTCGCTGTCCTTGACCGGGCTGGAGCCTATGCGATCACGCGCTCAACTTGGAAGGGCGACCTGCCGGACAATGTGACCCGCATTGATGTTCCTACCGCTATGGCGTGGGCCATTACCAGAACGGTGCTTTCCGGAGAGGCGGATCTTCCGAATGTGTATGCCATTCAGGCGCAGATGCAGCTTTTACCGCTTTCTGTCTACCTGAGCGGAGAAGCATATCAGCCTCCGAAGGGGATCTATCGGGAGGAAAACAGCTATGTCCCCATCAACAAGGTACTGTCGCTGGATCCTGTCACATTCTTCAACAAAGCCAACACGCTGATGGAGAACAATCCGCCGTCCGCCGCTGATGCGGAAATACTTGAAAAACTCGCGGCAGTTCACGTTGGCCCCGGCATGGAATTTGACGCATCTGTTTTGACCGGAGATATTCAGGCAAATTGGCGGGAAATGCTGCAAGGGCTTCGGCCGAAGCTCGCAGCAAAGGGAATGAAGTTTTCCAAACAGCTGGGACAGTGGAGCTATTTCGGCGCGCCAATCGGAGACTTTGGTACGGAATATGCCTACCGTGCGCTGGTTGCCATTGCCGGACTTGGGGCGAATACGGTGGAAATCGCACTGTACCCCAAGACGGAAAAGGATGCCGACGGGAATCCTTTGACGGGTGAAAAGTCCTACATTCTCCACCTTGAAAGCGATCCGCAGGTGCTTGACGGCGGTTTCTGGTCGATCACTGCATACGGTGACGATGATTTCCTCATCGATAATCTGCTCGACCGCTACTGCATCAACGACCGTTCGGGTTTGAAGAGAAATGACGACGGCTCTGTGGATGTAATTTTGTCGAAGAACGCGCCGGCAGACACGACCAATTGGCTTCCGGTGGGGGAAGGCGGCTTCCATCTGTTTATGCGCATCTATACGCCGGATATGGAGGCACTCAAGACGTGGACAGTGCCGACCATTACGGCGATTGACTAAAGGGAAGGCTGCCGAGGAGAGCAAATCCTCGGCAGCTTTTTCTGGGGTGCGCCCGGCATGAGCAACAACTAATACTATTTCCAAATGAGAATGCACCAAGATGCACCGCGAATTTTTCGCTCTGGCTAACGGGCGTGGAATGCAGCGTAGCAGCGCTACGCTAAATGGAACGACCGGATGCCAGAACGGAAAAGGCGCAAGCAGATGGCGCAGGTGAATCTGGAAATAGTATAAGCCGGGGAGGTCTTGCAGACGGGAAGTAGGAGAATCCGAAAGCCGCAGTAACAACGAACTGCAAGAAGTCAGCCGAAGCCAGGCTCGCACATGGACGCTGAAATACAGGGAGACGGGCGAATCGGGGCTGGAGGATCGCCGCGGCAAGCGCAAGCATGAGCAAGAACCGCGGAGCGAACTGGAGCAGATGCAAATCCGAATTGCGCAGTTGGAGCACCAGCTGTACATAGCAGAAATGGAGAATCATCTGCTAAAAAACTGAAGGAAGTAGAGAGGAGGGATTTGGCTTACGGATCGGATCAATGTGAGAATCTCTAATGAATTGGACGAGCTTGTTGTACACCACGAACAAACCCTTCAATTCTTCAGGCAGTTCATACCCCGACCTATCTCCATCAGTTCGTTCAGCTGAAGATGTAGTCTGTTGCTCATTGGGCTTCTGCATGCCCACTCTAGCAGCGCGAGCCATTGCGCCTATAATCTTTTTAACGAATTCTGATGCTACGGCATCATCTACAACCTGCAGAACCTTTACAGCATCTTCCTTGGTAAGTAACTCACTGTGAATGGAGAAAAGCGCTACTTTAATACCATCCACATTTTTCAAAGGCGGATTATTTAGGGCAATCCCGCACAAAGAAAGAACAGCAAAAAGGTTAGGAAAGAGGTATAATAAA
>OLQD01001045.1_pt1 | contig 24307 bp, 13 predicted proteins | sample 1672841 | NCBI WGS metagenome assembly OLQD01 (sample SAMEA3136729, study PRJEB25190) | human gut metagenome | biome: human gut; feature: human-associated habitat; material: faeces | place: Austria | collected 2013 | reverse complement strand
CGCAACCCCTCCACAAAGTCTGTATAGTCGTATGAGGGGTGAAACTGCACCAGTTCCCACGTAGCATCCTCCATCAGCTCTGCAATCTTTTTGGCAGCGAATGTCTTGCCCGTACCAGGTGCACCAGTGAGAACTAGGTTGTAGTTGCTCTGTAGCAGCGCAGCGCAAAATCTAACTTCCTTGCTGTAGCTGATGCTGTTTATAAGTTCGTCGTAGTACTCAAAAAGGTCGCGACTGCCCCTCTTCTTGATGAGCTCCCGATGTATCTCTGAGGTCCACATGTCTTCACAGTTCTTGATCCCCTGCTTTTTAGCAACAGCCTCCAGCATCTCACGACTATAAATCGGTATTAGTCGCTTGTCGGTTTTTTCGGAACGTGCGGAGTATAGAAAAGCGATCTTCCACTTGCAGACCTCTCCAAAGACCTTGATTTTGTCGATAGCCTTAAAGTTCCCATCATTTGCATAGTTCGCTATCTCACAAACTGCTACTCTTACCTTTTTAAATACCTCATCCGCATCATCGCCATGCTTGCTATACCAAGCATATTTTCCATTAAAATCCTTTCCATTCCCTCGCGTAGGTGTTTTACTCCACTTGTATATCTGGAACTTATAGGCCGATCCACCCCAAATGGAGCCCAGCTCAGAAGTCTTGCTTTCGAGCCAAAAGCAAAAGGAGTCTGAAGCGTTTAGGTTTGTGTAATCGTCCAACTCCATATCCTTCAAGTCCTCTAAGGGCCATGTGTCGAGAAATTCTTTCAGTAATTTGTTCCTATCCATATTATCTCTTCGTTAGTGCTTTATGTAGGTCTCGAAGGTACAAACTATTCACTTTCGATTCCACAAGCCTCACGAGTAACCATATAGGAACGCTTGGTCGGTGCGTCCCTATATATCGTTACACGGCTTGCTATCCTACAAATCGTTACACGTCCTTACTGTAGCTGATGCTATCTAGGAGGTCATCGTAGTACTTAAAAAGATCTTGATTGCCCATCTTCTTGATGAGCTCCCGATGTATCTCCGAGGTCGGCATGCCTTCACAGTTCTTGATCCCCTGCTTTTTAGCAACAGCCTCCAGCATCTCACGATTATAGATCGGGATTAGTTGCTTATGGGAGTATAAGAAGGCGATCTTCCACTTGCAGACTTCTCCAAAGACATCTATTCCATCAATAGCTGTAAAGTTCCCCGCAGCTGCATTTGTGGCTATCTCACAAACTGCTGCTCTGACTTTTTCAAACACCTCATTCGCGGTATTTCCATGCTTGCTATTCCAAGCATATTTGCCATCCGATTGCTGTCCAGTCCTTAACTTAGGTGCGGTACGACAGCTGTATATCTGAAACTTATAGGCCGATCCACCCCAAATGGAGCCCAGCTCAGAAGTCTTGCTTTCGAGCCAAAAGCAAAAGGAGTCTGATGCGTTTAGGTTTGTGTACTGATCCAGTGTCATAGAGGGTAGTTTCTCTAAGGGCCATGTGTCGAGAAATTCTTTCAGTAATTTGTTCCTATCCATGTTGTCTATTCGTTAGTGATTTATGTACATCCCAAAGATACAAACTATTTACCTTCGTGACATCAAGAAGCGAGACTTTCTTCATATAAATTTGCGGTCTTGCGGAGCACTAGCTTCTGATGGCTTTTTCGTATCTTTGAGGTGCCTATTACTCTGACACCTTACAGCGTATGTCTGACACCACAGCATTTACCCCCGAAGACCTCAGCTACCTCGCTGAGCGGGGCATCTCCGACAGCGAAGCGGAGCGACAGCTCAAGCTACTCGTCGAGGGGACGCCCTACCTCGTTATCGTTGACTCGGCCAAGATCGAGCGAGGCATCGTGCGCCTAGCTACTGACGAGATGGTTCAGTACCTCGACCTGTGGCACGACTACCTACAGAAGCCAGAGGCTGACGTCATCAAGTTCGTCCCGGCCTCGGGAGCAGCGAGTCGTATGTTTAAGGCTCTCTATGGCCTCCCCAAGGAAGAGCAGATCTCGCACGATGACCTGACACCTGACCAGCAGACGTTTGTGGATCATCTAGAGTCTTTTGCCTTCTATGAGAAGCTGAGCGAGACCTGTCTGCGCAACAATTGGCGCACCATGAGCAAGTTGGTCGAGAGCGAGCAGTACGGCACCATCATCGACAACCTCCTCGACACGCACGGCATGAGCTACGGCTCGCTACCTAAGGGGATGCTCCTCTTCCACGACTACCCTAATGGTACCAAGCGCACCCCTATCGAAGAGCACATGGTCGAGGGTGCACTCTATGCGCAAGACATACACGGACGTGTACGAATCCACTTCACCGTATCGCCTGAGCATCTAGAGGCTTTTCGCTCTCTCGTGGATAGACGCATCCAGAGCTTCGAGGATCTCTTCGGATGTCGCTACCAGGTGACCTATAGTGTCCAGGAGTCTAGCACCGACACGATCGCTCTAGATATAGAGCGCGGCACCCCCTTCCGCCGCGCTGATGGCACGTTGCTCCTCCGCCCCGGTGGGCACGGCACGCTCATAGGCAATCTCGGACGTCTGGACGCTTCAGTCGTTTTCATCAAAAACATCGACAACGTCACGCCCGACCATCTGAAGAGCAATACGGTCCTCTACAAAAAGCTCCTCGGCGGTATCCTCCTCGCAGTACGTGATCGCATCTTCGGCTATCTACAGCAACTCAAGCGCTCGAAGGTGAGCAAGGCTCTGACGGAAGAGATCTTGACCTTTCTCGATGAGACGCTCTGCATACAGATCCCGCACGCCGAGTTACTCAGCGAGGAGGAGCTGATACCTAAGCTGATAAGCAAGCTCAATCGCCCGATACGAGTCTGCGGTATGGTGCGCAACGAGGGCGAGCCTGGCGGTGGTCCCTACCTAGTACGCGAAGCCGACGGCACCACCTCGCTACAGATCCTAGAGAGCGTACAGGTGGACAAGAACAACCCCGAGGCACTTGAGATGATGCGTGAGGGAACCCACTTCAACCCGGTCGACCTCTGCTGCTACATACGAGACTACGAGGGCAACCCCTTTGACCTGCACAAGTATGTCAATCCGCAGACAGCATTCATCAGTGAGAAGAGCGTCGAGGGGCGTCCGCTCAAAGCGCTGGAGCATCCAGGACTTTGGAATGGAGCTATGCACGACTGGAACACGATCTTCGTCGAGGTGCCGAGCGATACCTTTACCCCTGTCAAGACGGTCCTAGACCTGCTCCGCCCGGAGCATCAGCCGCTAGCAGACTAGACCCAAACCTAGACCCAAACCCATAGATTCAAAGAATAAACAATCATATATATGCCAACAAACAATCCTACCAATCAGCGTATCGAGGCGCTCCGCCAAGCGATGCGCACGCATCATATAGATGCTTACATCATACCTAGTGGCGATGCTCATCTGAGCGAGTACACCCCCGAGCGGTGGAAGTCGCGCACCTGGATCAGTGGTTTCACCGGCTCTGCCGGAACGGCCCTCGTGACGCTAGACAAAGCCTTCATGTGGACCGACTCACGCTACTACCTACAGGCGACTAACGAGCTGCAAGGTAGCGAGATGACGCTACAACGTGGCGACGAGCCCGACACCCCTACGATCCAGCAGTATCTTGCGGCCCACCTAAGCGAGGGGGCGGTCGTCGGGGTCGATGGTGCCTGCTACTCCATGGCCGAGTACGCACCGCTCGCTCAGTCACTAGCAAACCATGGCATCAAGTTGGTCTCTCAGTATGACCTCATCGAAGAGGTGTGGAGCGACAGACCAGGCGTGCCAACCAATACGTTCTACCTACAGGATGTCAAGTTCTCAGGCGAGCGCACCCGTGACCGTCTGCAGCGTATCCGCGAGGCTTACCAGAGCTATGGTGCCGAGGCAGTCGCTATCACGATGGTCGATGAGCTCTGCTGGAGCTTTAACATCAGGGGCAACGACGTCTCTTACAATCCCGTGGGCATCGCTTTTGGTTTTATCGACAATAAGCAGGCTTATCTCTTTGCACTGCCCGAGAAGACGGTCCCCGAGCTACGCCAGATACTCAATGGCGAGGGTGTAGAGGTTCGCGATTACGACACCTTCTACGACTTCCTCAGCAAGCTGCCAGCTAACCTCAAGGTGATGGTCGATCCAAAGCGCACAACCGAGCGTGTCCGTGAGGAGCTGGGCGATCGTCCCGTCATCACAGGCGACTCGGTCATAACGCACCTCAAGTCGATCAAAAACGAGGCGGAGATCGCTGGCATCCACCGTGCTATGCACCGTGATGGAGTCGCCCTGACTCGCTTCTTCATCTGGCTCGAGCAGGCTCTGAAAAAGGGCGAGTATGTCGACGAGTACACAGCCGGCGAGACGCTCCAGCAGTTCCGTGCGAAGCAGGAGTTTTACGTCAGCGACAGCTTTGGCGTCATCTGCGGCTACAAGGGACACGGTGCTATCGTGCACTACTCCGCTACGCCCGAGAGTGCCAACAAGCTTGAACCCGAAGGCATGCTCCTACTAGACAGCGGTGGACAGTACATCGACGGTACGACAGACATCACCCGTACGGTCGCTCTCGGCCCTGTCACCGACCAGCAGCGCACTGACTTCACGCTAGTCCTCAAGGGACACATAGCGATTGCTACGGCACGCTTTCCCAAGGGCACTCGCGGCAACCAGCTAGACATACTAGCTCGCAAGGCTCTCTGGGATAGAGGTCTCTCCTACGGGCACGGCACAGGACATGGTGTCGGTGTCTTTATGAATGTACACGAGGGTCCGCAAAACATCCGCACGGACAATAACCCAACCCCAATGCATCTGCACACTTTTACCAGCAATGAGCCTGGGCTCTATCGTGCGGACCAGTATGGTATCCGCATTGAGAGCTTGATCCTGACGGTCGAGAAGGAGCAGACCGAGTTCGGCACCTTCTACGGTTTTGAGACGATGACGCTCTGCTACCTAGACAATGCGCTCGTAGACAAGTCTCTCCTGACAGACAAGGAGATCGCTTGGTACAACGGCTATCAGGAGCATGTCTATCAGGAGCTCTCTCCCCTACTCACCCCTGAGGAGGCTGAGTGGCTACGCAATAAGACCCTACCCCTCTAATCGGTATGGCATACGAATATCCAGCAGGAAGCCTTATCCCCGTGCGGGGCTTTACGCCTCAGCTCGGGGAGGGCTCCTTCATCGCCGAGGGTGCACGCATCATCGGTGATGTAGTGATGGGCACAGGGTGCAGCGTATGGTTCAACGCAGTCTTACGTGGCGATGTCAATAGCATCCACATAGGCAATCACGTCAACATACAGGACGGCTGCACGCTCCACACGCTCCACGGGCGCTCCGTATGCGAGATAGGCGACTACGCCTCACTAGGTCACAACGTGATCCTGCACGGTGCTAAGGTGGGTGCCTACGCGCTCATCGGCATGGGCGCCGTCGTCATGGACAACGCAGTGGTCGGTGAAGGCGCTATCGTAGCCGCTGGGGCGGTCGTCCTAGCCAATACAATCATCCCGCCCTACACGATGTACGCTGGCACGCCCGCTAAGTATATCAAGGATGTGCCTCCCGAGCAGAGCCAGTCGCTCAATAAGCGCACGGCACACGACTACGGCATGTATGCCGACTGGTTTATGAATCCTGAGAAATACTCTGAGGGTTCGCACGAATAGAATTTTATATCTCAACCTATACCCCATATTATGAAGTTTTTTATCGATACAGCCAATCTCGATGATATCCGCACAGCCGAAGCGCTCGGTGTCCTCGATGGCGTCACAACCAACCCCTCACTGATGGCTAAGGAAGGCATCGCTGGTGATGTAGCCTGCCGTGAGCACTACCTCAAGATCTGCAATATCGTAGACGGTGATGTCAGTGCCGAGGTGCTCAGCACCACCTACGAGCAGATGCTCCCCGAGGCACGCGAGCTAGCTGCCCTACACAAGAACATCGTGGTCAAGGTTCCCTGTACCCAAGACGGTATCAAGACCATCTGCCAGCTCACCAAGGAGGGCATACGGACCAACTGTACGCTCATCTTTAACCTCGGTCAGGCTGTTCTAGCTGCTAAGGCGGGAGCTACCTATGTCTCTCCCTTTGTGGGTCGTCTCGATGACATCAGCTCGGACGGTGTCTCGCTCATTGCCGACATCGTAGAGACCTTCGAGACCTACGGCTTTAATACGCAGGTGCTCGCAGCTAGCATTCGCCACACGCAGCACATCATCGACTGCATGCGCGTCGGTGCTGACGTAGCCACCTGCCCGCTCAAGGCTATCCTCGGTCTGCTCAAGCACCCGCTCACCGATAGCGGTCTCGCCGCCTTCATCGCCGACCAAGAGCGCGTTGCCAAGCAAGGCAAGTAAACAGAGACTGTTGCAAAAGTCAACAGTCTCAAATAGATCATCGCTGTAACGACCGGACGCACCGATTGGACTCAGACCATCGGTGCGTCCGTTGTTTTTGGCGGTTGGCTGTTGGCCGTTGGCTGTTGGCTAGACTCACTAGAGGCACTAGTTCTCCGACAGCTCCGATACCTCTGATCGCTCCGACACCTCCGATACCTCCGATCCCTAACCTCTAACTTCTAACTTCTAATCTCTAACCCTTGTAGGGACTCATTTGGAGGGTTGGGAGGCGATTTCGTACCTTTGCATACGAAAACTTTCCCCTAGTCACCGTTAGACGAAAAAATCTATTATGGAAAATCTTTGGAATAGTATCCTAGACGACTTCTCGCACTTCACACTGTCGAGCTTCTTCGCCACCTTTATGATCCTCTTTGTCTCTATAGACATCATCGGAGCTATACCGATCGCACTGAGTCTCAAGGAGAAGGGTAAAGTCTTTCACCCCAGCAAGGTAGCCATCATCTCGTGCCTTATGTTCATCGCCTTCCTCTTCGTCGGTGAGCCACTACTAGGCTTCTTTGGAGTGGATGTCTCGTCCTTTGCCGTGGCGGGTTCGATCGTCCTCTTCGTGCTAGCTGTCGAGATGATCTTCGGCATACAAGTCTTTCAAGACGATGATCCCTCGGGCAATGCCGATATCGTGCCGCTCGTCTTCCCGCTCTTTGCGGGTGCGGCCTCCTTTACAGCGATCCTGACGATGAAGTCCTCTGGGACGGCGACCTCGACGCTTTTCGTCGCTATCCTCCTCAACGTCGTCTGTATCTACCTCATGCTACGGACGGTGTCGCTACTAGAGAAGTGGCTTGGTAAGGGCGGAATCTACATCCTGCGTAAGTTCTTTGGAGTCGTCCTGCTAGCCATCTCGGTACGCTTCTTTATGGAGAATCTCATGATCATCCTCGAGCCATTCTTTGGCGAGTAAAGGGACCGACACACATCAAGCGTAGAGGCTCGCCCCAATCGGGACGAGCCTCTGCTTTTAAGTAAACTGCTATGAGCAGCCTACGTTCCCCTATGCTATTGAAGCTACTGTGCTCTTAAGGAATGAGACACTTGACCGACTCAGCGGGTGTAGCGACGATGTAAAGACCCTCTGTGATGTTTGCTAGCGGTATGTCGCATAGTCCATCGGCGTTAGCCTGAGTCTGCAGCAGTAACTGCCCCGTCATATCATAGAGTGCGATCGGGGTGCCTGCTGTAGCTGTGATGTGCAGCAGGTCTAGAGCCACGTTCAGCCGCAGAGACGCCTCAGTCACAGGTGCGGGGAGAGGTTCATTTGCTATTGGGAAGCCGATAGGTGCCCCATTATCGCCACGAGTGCCTCCTAGGTAGTCGCTCATCTCCCAGCCCTGTGCGTGAGCAAGGTAAAGAAGCTCCTTCTGGAATGCGTTGTCAACACTCTCTCCCTGACTATTAAGCCAAAGGATCGTCGCCCGCTCCTCTTCAAGACGCTTGGGCAGGCTAGCAATGATCTTCTTACCCGCCTCGACGGTCAACTTATTGCCGTAACAAGAGAGCAGGCTCAGTAGCGGCATACCACTCAGCTGGATCTCTGTAAGCTGATTATTGTGTAGCCTGAGCGTCTCGAGGTGTGGCAGGTCAGTCAGCTGGATAGAGGCTGGCTGATAGTCGTGTAGCTCCAGGTCGTGTAGGTAGTGAGCCTTGGTTAGTTCTATCCCCTTAATAGCGGCTCCGCTGACGATCAGTCTGTAGACGTCACCACGTAGGATTAGCTCTGTGCCCTCTAGGGTGTAGGTGACAGGCTCCTTTGAGTTGCTGATAGGCTTGGTCGTGCCAGTAGACTCGATCAGGCCTAGCCCCCAAAGGGTGAGCTGTATGGTGCTACCCGCCTTGTCAAAGGTGAGCTTGATCACCCCCTCGCCCATATCTGGAGCGTCAGAGCCACGGTAGTCAAGCCCCTTGCCAAAATCTGCAAAGTCCGCATAGTCTACCACGCGCCACCGCTTACCTAGTGCCTGATCTACAAGAGCTTTGGAGCATACATTGCCCTCTAGAGTACTGGGTGTATTAACCACCTTAAAGAGTCCTCTAGTCATCCCTGTACGATCGGGCAGCTTGTCAACGATTTGAGCCATCTGCGGCTCCTTGATCTGATTGTCGTAGATATCCAGTTGACGCAGTGGAGCGTTGGCCGGGAGTGTTATGTCTGCGATGCGATTATTGTTGCATAGTAGCTCCTCTAGATGAGTCTGTACGGAGAGATCGAGGGAGCTGATGTTGTTGTAAAAGAGGTGTAGCCGCTTAAGCTCTTTCTGCGCCGATAGATCTATCTGCGAGAGGTTGTTGTGCCCCATCTGCAGAGAGATAAGCTTAGGATTGTTGCTCAGATCGATAGAGGATATCTGCAGGTCGCCACAGTTTAGCTCTTCAAGCAGCGGGCAGTGTGTCACATCGAGACCCTTAAAGGGGTTCTTGCTACAACTCAACACGCGCAGCTGCTTGCTGTGTGAGAGATCTAGACTCGTGAGCTTGGCATAAGCGCAGGAGAGCTCCTCGAGTTGTGGATACTTAGCTAGATCTAGACTCTTAACCTTCGTGCCGTAGATATCTAGAAGGAGCAAGTTCGTGTGCTCTCCCAGCGTCAGCGTCTCAAGGTCTGAGCAGTTAGATACGGAGAGACGCTCTAGGGAAGCTAGGTGCGCTACGTCTAGGGAAGTGATCTCGTTGTCACCACATGCCAGGGTGTGCAGAGCTCCGTTTTGCGTTAAGTCTAGCGAGCGAATTTTGTTTTTCGCAATGTCTAGCTGCTGTAGCTTCGTGCATTTGCTAAGATCTACTGCTGTAGGGTAGTAGTTGTCCGAGTAGTCTAGTATCTCTAGGTCAGGGCATCGATCCAGGCTTAGGCTCTTGACATAGTTGCCCTTGAGACGTAGCTCCTTGAGAGACGAGGCCGTAGGTATGTCGAGACGCTCCAGCTGGTTGTAGGTACAGTCAAGACGCTGGAGCGCCTTGGAGTAAGTGATGTTTAGCTCGGTGAGGTTGTTATTGTCACAGCGTAGCTCCGCCAGCTCTTTAGCCTGACGTACGTCCAGTGCTGAGAGCTTTTGGTGCGAGAGCGTGATCGCTGTGATGGCTCCTGAGAGCTTCACCTCAGCACTCTCGATGGTGTAGCTGTGTGCCTTGCCATCAGCGAGGATCGCTCCTGCTAGGCCTTGCGCCGTCACGGCACCATCGGCAGTGATGGTGAGTGTGATCGTCGATCCTACGGGCAGAGCCGTAGTAAATAGGATACGGGAAGCTGCATAGCTCTGTAAAGAGCATAGGGCGAGGCCCATGAGCATAGTCATGAGTCCTCGCCTTATGAAAGAGTGAAGCATAGTGTGTCCTGCTTATTGTGTTATGACCACCTTGTCAGTCTGTGTGCTGTCAGAGGAGATGGTGCGAACGATGTATAGTCCGTCAGGTAGCTCAGAGACGCCCATATCGATGCGCTGGCAAGGAGCTGTGCGGTAGTCACGGAGTAGCTGACCCGTGGTGTCGTATATCTGAAGCCCCTCTAGGGATGCCCCCTCAACAGTGATCGTACCGTAAGCGTACTGTACCGTTGTGGAGCCTCTGTCTACTAGCTCCTGGAGGTGACGTGGTGAAGCCTCAAAGACATAGACAAAGTCACAGGAGTGTCTCGGATCACCATAACCATACCTCCAGTACTCAGCCTTCGTGCAGTAACCCTTGAGGTCATAGCTAAACTCGCCCGGGCCTCCGTTTTCCTCTGTGATAGGGAGCATAGGCCAGAAGACCTTGGTCGTAGCCTTGTCAGCGTACTGAAAGCGTAGCTCGTAGAAGGTCTCAGCCTTACCCTTCTCAGGATCTGTCTCACCCTGCTCGTAGCCATAGTTCACCGCTTTGATCTTTGAGAGCAGTCCCTGCTCATTCCATGTGTACTGCTCACCCTTTAGGTAGAGCCAGTTACTCTGTATAGAAGTATACTTGACCTCTGACTTATGTCCCTTATCGTTATAGCTGTAGAAGATCTTGCCCGTGGGTGTCGAGACGGTGGGATGATCTGTATCTGCTCCCGTAGCCTCGCCAAAATGCTCCTCGATGAGCTGTCCCTTGTCGTTGTAGATGTAGTCATTCATCACTTTGGCACTCTGCTCTACCCAGTAGTCTATCTGACCTTCGGGACGGTAGCCGATCTTGGTATCAGCCATATCTTTGTCAAAGAGCTTCATCTGGCGTCTTACTAGACGACCCTGCTCATCGTATGTGTAGTGAACTCGCTGACTGGACTTACCGTCCTTTGCGTAGTCAAAAGAGAGCGTCATGTCAATGTCAGATATACGCCCCTGCTCATCATATCGTATATCATAGTGAGAGGAGATGCTTCCATCTTCTTTCGTCACCGTGCGAGAGATCCAATTTTTGTTTTCGTCATAGCCATAGGTGTAGATAGGAGCCGTAGAGACCGTAGGCTCTACCTTAGTCAGATAGTACTCGTAGGTTACGGCCCCAGCCTTTGCAAAAGTAGCCGTGAGCTTGCTATCCCCAAAGAGCTGGAACTCTAGATCCTCTACGACATCATCATTGACCTTGAGCTCCTTTAGCTCGTAGCCAGCCTCAGGGGTTGCGACCACCTTGTAGGTCATACCCTGGGGTAGGTAAGCTAGATCTTGGGGGGCCAGACCCTCTAGCGCTATCTTGCCATGCTCTGTCTCTTCGATCGTGACCTTGGCATAAGCATCAATGAGTGGCATAGGAGACTCGTAAGAGTTTTCATTCTTAGTCAAGAGTGCCCACCCCTTGCGTCTAGCTAGACTAGCAGCCTTGGGTGACCAGACGTTACCCTCCTTGTAGGTAACCTTGATCCCTGCTGCAAAAATCTTGTAGGCAGGGCTTGTCTCGTTGTACTCAGCACTATGGTCAGAGAGTTGCTCTAGAAGAGCAACTGTAGCCTCAGCGGGTAGCGCACAGAGGTGCAGGCTGAGCAACTTAAGGCCCGCACAGTTGGCTACCGAGACCTTGGTGAGCATCTTATTACGCTCTAGATAGACTTGAGTGAGTGCCGCATGATTAGAGAGATCTATCTCTTGTAGCTTGCACTCCTGCAGGTAGATATACTTGAGTTTGTCAGACTTAGGGAACTTTACCGAGGCAAGCTCTGCACAAGCATTGGCCGTGAGATACTCTAGCGCAGTACAGTCGGAGAGATCTAGCGAGGCGAGACCGCTCTGCTTGCAGTCTAGTGTCGTGAGGCTACTGAGTCCAGTGAGTGTCAGCGTCTTGAGCGGATTACGTGATACGTCTATACTGTTTAGCTTGGTCAGACCCGTGAGGTCTAGTGCTGCTATCTCGCCATTTTGCAGCTCTATCTCCTCGAGGGCTGTACAGCCGGTGAGGGTGACGCTCGTGAGCTTCATACAGGATCCGGCCTCGAGCTTCTTCAGTCCTGTGCAGCCGCTCAGGTCTAGTGCAGGTATCGGAGTAAATCCACAGCTCAGAGACTTAAGAGAGCTAACGCCTTTAGCGCGGAGATCCGTAATGCCACTGTTTTTGAGGCTAAGCTTCTCAATCGTTTTGGAGTTGGTAATATCTACCGCTGTGAGTTCGCCGGTGTAGTTGCAGCTAATGGACTTGACAGCACCACGTATCGTAATGTCTACTCCTGTAGGCATGTATGAGGTACGATCTGAAGCGTAAGCCTCTTTGACCCCCTCGATGGTTATAGCACCCTCACCCTGTATGCTTAGTGAGAGAGGCATAGGATCGTCGTCATCGTTGGTGGGAAGCTCTGTAAGCTTCAAGGTGATGACATTTTCCCCGGCAGCTTCCTGAGCTGATAGTGGCGCATGAATAGCCATCCCGAGGAGAGCTAGTAGCGCAGCAATAAGTAGTCGGTGGTTCATTGTTTTTGAGTTTATGATGGTTGTGAATATGAGCCGTTTTGGTACAAATCGCGCTATACTCAGTACGATTTCGAACCTATTGCGAGCAAAGGTAGTAATTATTTATTTAGTACGCAATAGCAATAATTTGCTACATGTTGGATCGGTTTAGAACTATTTACTCAAACTTCCTGCGCTTCTTTAGCTGTTGGCTGTTGGCTAGACTCACTAGTTGCACTAGTGCTACTAGAGGCACTAGCCACACTAGCCCTCCGATCCACTCCGATCTCTAATCTCTAACCTCTAATCACACTCCGATCCACTCCCCTCTCTAAAAAGATAAGAGGCACCAGTACTTAGTACCAGTGCCTCTAACTACTAACCTTTAATCAACAGCCAATAGCTAATAGCCAACAGCTAATAGCTAACAGCCAACCGCTATTTCACGACGAGCGTCGCACGGCGTGCGACACCGTCCGTGCCGATTGCCTCAACGACGTAGCTACCTGACGAGAGGAGGATACGCTCGCTGTACTCCGTCAGCCCAGGTAGCGACTGCGTGTAGACCGTGATACCGTCACCCTGTACAAGCCGTAAGGATGACATCTCCTGTGCCGTACGGACAGTCAGCATACCCTCGCTGTACTGTGCCTGCAGCTCATCTGTAGGCTCAACCATCGGAGCGACCGACGTAAAGTCGCCGTCCACACGTAGCTCCAGACGACCCTCGGCATCATCGGGGAAGAGCTTGATCTGGCAACTCTTACCACCCATCAGGTCATGCTCCATACCGCTCTTGTAGTCTATCAGACGAGCCGTCACAACGTGCCCCATCACACTACCAGCGAGCGAGAGCGTCACATCGATGGGTTCGGAGACCTGTGTGGCTAGCTCGTAGTGACCCGTAGCCGCATCGTCAGCATAGAGATCCTTATGGAGACCATCCGCCGGGTCAACGATAGCTATCGAGGGATAGCGACTCTCCGTGCTTAGGAGCATTTTATCGACCGAGCCAGACTCGTAGCCATAAACGACCAGCGCACGATCCTTGCCCAAGCGACTCTGTAGCGTCAGCGACAGGTAGCGTGCAGTCTCCGCTGTAGCGTCACCGCTCGTATTACGTAGGCTGCTACTGCTCTGTGGATGTTGCTTAGCGTAGGAGTCGAGAGCAGTCGTCGGGAAGACCAACTTCGCCTCGGGACCAACATCGGATTTAAACTTGACCACAAAGGCTCCGAGCGGATTGATCTTCTTATCCTTTGCTGTAGCTTGATGACAGGTCGTAACCTTACCATCTAGGTTCAGAGGCTCATAGCCCTTTACATCAACTGAATGCAAGAGTCTTACATAAGGCTCTATGACCTCCTTATTAGCCTCTAGGAAAGGAACAACCTCTAGCGGTACCATAAATGGATTGCCCACCATCACCTCTTGACCAGCAGCGGTAGCACTCACATCCATCGTGTAAACCTCGGTACCGTCAGCGAGCTTAGAGATACGCTGCGTCGCGGGGTCCTCAAAGATAAAGCGGTAAGCCATCTTGGTGCGCTGAGCATCCGAGTAGTAACCACGGAAGCGCTTTGCCTTGCCATCGAAGTACTGGAAGCGCGTCTGCCCCGTGCTAGCATCGTAAGTCTGATGGTAGAAAGGCTTTGCCACGTCTGGTCTGTCGAAGTATGGTAGCTCCAAGATACCACGACGCTCCACAATGGCACTCTTACCCTCTCGGCTCTTGAAGCCCTGCTCGTCTCCAGCCACAATCAGAGCAATGCTGTTATTATTGCCTGCCATCGAGATAGATTGTAGTGGCGAGGGATCGTTGAAGGCACTAGCGTCAAACTGTGCCGCTATACTCTTACCCGCACGCTCCGTTTTGAAGCCAAGCTGATAAGTGTAGGGCGAGGCGCTGAAGCTGTAGTCGCCCGCATAGATATCGTAGAGCGGAGCAGACAGCAGGTTGAGCGCGTTACGACCATAGAGCCACTCATCGGTGTTGCAATCTTCAGTGGTATAGATACGCCTGTCACTCTTATATTCTGTACCATCAGCTACGCCAAAGTTGTAGCGTACCATAGCCCGTCGGTAGTTGAGCTGCTGAATATTGAAGACAGATGCTCCCGAGTGGAAGGTGATATCGATACAGGTCGGCTCGCCGTAAAGGTCACGCGGGGTCACCTCCTTAGCGAGATCCGGCTGTGCCCGAAGCTTACTACCTACAGGTCCCAGTTCGAACTGAGACAGATTCATAATATGTACATTGGTACAGCGCGTAGGCACCGCCTTAGCTGGGTAAAACTTCCCCTCGTGGAGGAATACCCAGTTGTCGGGGTTATGCCAGTCATAGTACTTAGCGTCCGAGTGGGGTGGATCGGTAGGCTCCTTTTCCGGGCCCGTGCCACCGGGCACAGTTGCATGCCCCTCTCCATTAAGATCAGGCTTCCACCAGAGCTCGTCAGGCGAGACCGGGATAATACCATTTGCAAACTGCTCTCCTCCACACTTAGTTCCTGTCACGGTCAGCTTGTAGGTGTTATATCGCACCTTACCGCTGACTACTTGTGGAGCTATCACCTTGCAGGTGACGATACGACCTGTGGGTGCGGGTGTCAACTCCTTACCATTAGCGTCAGTGATCTCCCACTTATAGTTCTCGTTGGGGATACCCAGATTGGTCGCCATCAGGGTAACCGTTTCCCCAGGGCAGGCTCCTCTACGTGGTGATAACGTCACCTCGACACCCTCCGTGATGTCTAGAAGCTTGACAGTAAGCTTCTCTGTCGGCATGTCCTGTGCTCCTGGACAAGGGCTGGTCGTAATCTCCAGTGTGTACTCATTCTTAAGGTTACCAGCAAGATTCCAGCGAACCATCAGATCGGTCAGACTTGCGATATCTTCGCTTTTGATGACCTTGCTCCCGTCCTTGAGTACCACAGTACCCTTGCGCGTCGGGATGTTGATGAGCTTAAACTCCATATAGCCCGTCTCCTTGGAGCAGCGATACCCCACATAAGTAGGACGGCTATAAGAAGGAGTTACCCTTGTTACATTAATAGGAACATCAACGGAGAGCTCTGGATCGCAGGCCTTCATTCTCCAGTTCCTGTTAATTCCATCTTTACCCCAGTCATCAATATCGTTAGCGGGTTTGTAGTTTGGATCCGGGAGTTTATAGTTGCTATCGTCTCCCTGTTGAAGTTCATTCTCGACAAACTTATCGACACCTACAGAGTCAACAGAAAGGCCCCAGTAGCGTTTGTTTCGATGGAAAAACCATTGATAAGTAGGATGTAGATAGTAATATTGGAAGTTTATCTTCGGGTTGGCAGGATCTAGATCGCTAATCTTAAGAGAAATGTAGAACTTCGTATGATCGATCGGATTGCCCTTGCTATCAAAGGGAAAGAAGTAGAGATCCTTTTTCTTTACCTTGGGAAGACCTGTTACCTTAAACACAAGATTACGGGGGCGCCCATTCTCATCTACGCCATAGTCTGAACGCCCATCGGCAAAGGGATAGACACGTACCTCGTCACAAGAGACATAGTCTACGACAGGCTCAATAGGCTTGGTAGGTATTGGTTCAAAGTTCGGATCGGTCACATTTATATTGATGTAAAAAGACTCTCCTGGCTGACAGGGATGCTCAAACTTGAAGCGGTAGACACCCCTCGGCATCAGATGCTTCGACATATACTTGACCGCGTTATCATACGCTGCACCATTCCCAGGCAGGGGACTCTTCAAGCAATTTGTTCCATTCTCTTGGTTGTAAGGATAGACGATACGCTGACCATTCTTACCCTCTTCATAGAGAAATCTAAATGGATAGAACTCATCAGGTATACCTACCCCCCCAGGACCAGTAAACGTCGAAGATATCTCAACCGTTTCACCCAATCGTATCATACCGCCTCCGAAGCGATTTAGATCAGTTTTGGTTGGGTCAGGCTTGGCATAGTAAAAATCCTCTCTACTCTTCCGAAACTCTTCATACCCCTCTGGAGCTTTCACGAGGGTTACATTCATACCGGCAAGAGCATTATGCGATTTGCCGTAAAAGGTGAAAAGGTATATGTGATAGGCTGGTCCCAGATAAGCAATCGTACGACCACCAGCCAAACTAACCCGATCATTGAGCTGATTATTTAGATGTACTGTGATGTTTTGGAAGTCAAACAGACGATCCTCTACAGGCTCTTTATTCGTAGGCGCAATGATCAAGTTAGGCTTGGGAGTAACAGGCTTGCCATAGAGATCAATGACATCCAGCTCGACATAGTAGCGTTTTTTGGGATCGAACCCCTTAAAGGTATATCTCTTGTCTACTAGCGTAGAGACCGCAGGCCCAAAGTCATCTGAAGTATGGACGGGCTTAGCTCCAGGAGCTGGTTTGCTCTCGCCATCGGCAAGTTCATAATACTTAATTCGTAGAGAGCAGAAGTTCCACCCTTGGAACCATACCTTCTGACCTATCGAACAGTCTAACGTACTCTCCGTCTCCAAGATTTGAAAGCGTCCGCCTTCAGAGTCTCCTCCACCTACATAGTCTAAGTCCACCTTAATAGGAATAGTGATATAGTCGGGACATCCTGCATTGGGGCGCTTGACTCGTATCAGCACAGCTCCTGGGAGTGCCTTCTCCTCTCCAAGCTCTTGGAGAGACCTGGGCTGAGAGAGCCTGTAAGATAGACCAAGATTAGCACCATCCTTTGACACTTTAGCTTCAGAGGGTGACCCCTTCTGGTCACTCCAAAGGAGAGAGCTGACATCTAGGGTTCCCTTCTTGAGTTTCTCATACTCTAGCTGGGTTACGATAGCCACCTCGTAGTTCTTAGCAAAGGTTGAGGGGAAGGAATCCGCATACTCAGGGAAGTATCTCTCTGGATTATTCTTGTATCCCTTATTGATTGTCTTAAAAAGCTCACGAAGCTCTGGTTTTTCCTTATCAAAGCTCGCCGAAAACTCTAGGATGTTACTGGCGCAACCGCCACCGCCCATGATACTAATTCCAAAGCGTATCTTGAGACTCGTTGACACCGTAGGTAGATCTGTGTTAGGGCCATAGACGGTAAACTCCTTTTGACTAGTCCGCCGACAGTCACTCTCTACAGTATATTTGTAGGTGCCCTGTGGTAATGCCCCGTTATAGTCAAAGTGATAGAGGACGAAGCCCTCCTTGACCTCCTGCTTAGTGGGCTGCATCTTCTTAGCTCCCGTAAAAGCATCGGGAGCAGCCTCAATGTTCAGGTGGGGGTGTCTCTCCGCACTGCCTCGCGCTACGATATGAAAGTTCCCGTAAGGTCTACAAGTTAGTCGGTACGGATCAAACTCCTCCTCGAGCACCCTTAAGTCGACATACTTATCCTCGACCTCTACATCCATGAGGAGATTGGTCTCAAAGGTAGACTTGTGAACGCCCTCTTTAGGTATCAGCCTAATGTAGATACGGTAGTCCTTACGCCCTGGAAGCTGCTCTATAGGAAGTGCATCCGTAGGTGTTGGAGCAGCCTTATAACCTTTGGTATAGCTAAGTCCATCCTTATCCCTAACATCGTACTCCACTTTGCCTATCTGTGAAAGGTATAGTGGAGCACCTGGATTAACATCTAGCAGTCTAATCTCCATCGTACCATCATTCTGACAGTAAGAAGGTGTTGTCTTTACTCCGATCAAGTACTTAAAGCTTTTCTCCCTCAACTGATAGTCTTTCTGCGCAGAGAGAGAGGAGAGCGACAGGAGGAGGAGAAGGAGGGAGAGGGTGATGTATCTATATCGTTTCATAGCGTATGAGACATAGGTTGGATAAAGGGTATCTGCGTCAAGGTACGACTACTCAAAGTCTTGCTGCGTGATCTTGATCTGATACCAAGTATTGCGGATGACGGAGTAGATGCTCACGTCCTTATTCTGTGCGGCTAGCTGACCGGTCTTTTCCGTGGTACGATCATCAAATTTGTCTTTGATCGGGTGCCTGCCAACCTGATAGCCCGTGCGGTGCTTGGGATCCCACTCATTGACCTTGAAGGTGAGCCTGAGTTGCATCGCTGCCAATTGGTCGGGCGTTTTCTCCGCTTCGACATTCGTCTGGCGGATGAACTCTGGCACGTAGATCGTCGTGTAGTAGTCAGACATGCTGAGCTCGCCGATGGCATGACCAGTGCTTCCAGTGCTAGCCATATTGCGCTGCACCTTGTTTTTGTCCCGCTCTAGATAGTAGCAGTACTGTCCGTCCTGAGGATCCTGATAGTAGTTGGAGTTGATAGGACTGTAGAGCGAGGTGGTCCACAGGGTCTCGTCGTAGTAACGCGAGGCAAAGAGAGCGAAGTAGCGTGGCACATTGTATAGTGCCATCTCAAAGTCATCTATATAGTCTAGGACAAGCATCTGATCTGATGTGGGGTCGCCCAGCACGCTGTTGGCAATCATGTCGGGCATCGTTATGTCGATACGTGCTAGGACACGCGTCAAGCGTACGGGGTGACGCTCGGCAGAGGTGGCGAGGAAGCGGTACGGATCCCGCTCGGTGCCTTGACCCAACATCTGCTTGATCGCATCAATAGATACGTTGGGACAGATGGCGGTCATCGGGATCAGGTCATCCTCACCGCTACCACCCTCCGCTAGCTTAGGGAGAAACTCTGGCTGCCAGGGGATCTTCGTCAGCTCGGGAAGCGTGTAGAGCTGCCCACGCTCGGTGACACCCTGCAGAGCTGTCGTCAGGTTGTAAGTCTTCGACGCCTCGTTGGCAACGAAGTAGAAGTCAAAGCTCTTTATCTCTTTGGGGATCATCACGGGATGGCTCCAAGAGGTACTATTGTCTGTTGGTTGGCGAAAGACTCCTAAGACTTGGTTGACTAGACACTTGCCCGTAGCGTGGTCGAAGATGAGGACACGCACAGACTTGATCATATCCTCCGCATTTTTGAGCTTCTCCTGTAGCTCAGGTAGAGGCACCTCTCCCTGACGGAAGGTGGACTGCGGAGCCAAGCTCATCGAGAGGTAGAAGTCTCCCTGCTCAGGAGGGCAGGCGGAGGGATCCTCATGCACACAGCTAGTCAGACCAGCCAGCAGGAGCATCGTGGAGAGCAGCCACGCAAGGACCGTGCGGGAGCCTCCTTGTATGCTATATCTATTGCACTTCATCATGGCCTTGCTACTCTATACTATACATTATATATTATGGTCTTGCTCACGGATGAGCCAGCCATTGATCCATACGTTCACCGCTAGAAAAGTCTCTCTTGTGACTGGCTTACCGTCGAAAGCGAAGATGACGGCGTAGTGATCCTCACGATCGAGGAACTCCTGGTCAGAAAGCTTGTTGTTTGCGTGGAACTTCGTCTGCAGCAGTAGCGACAGCAGATCCACGTTGAGGAGTTCCTCGCCCGTAGCACGCTCCGTGATGATGAGTCGCTGATCTTGCTTGGTCAGCAGGCGGAGCGTGTTGAGCTCGACAGCGATACCGCCCGTTGTCCCCTTGAGCTGCTCAGCATAGTAAGGGGTGTAGGTGAGGACATCGTCGGTGAGCACCTCGCCAGCGCCGTTGTAGCGACCGTTGGGTGCGGTGATGCGGAAGTCATAGTTCTCAAGCTTGATATTGGACTTGCCACCCTCCGAGATGTCCTGCATGACGAGGCGGATCTTGTTGGTCCACTTAGCCATCGGCACGACGATAAGCCGACTCCCATCGCCTTGTACCTGTACCTCCTTGGAGACGCCATAGAGTAGTGGTGGCAGCTCAGCGGCGATGCGCTTGTCCTCTGCTCTCGAGATCTGTACGAGCAGATCCTGCATCGTCGAGGTGCCGACCTGTAGCTTGCTCTGCTCATAGAGGGTTCCCATACGATGACCGCAGAGAGCCATGATGGTGTAGTTGCCCAGGGCAAGCTGTAGCTCGAAGGTCTGCTTCTCCTCGTAGGGTGCAGCCGTATTGACCATCTCCGAGACAAAGTGCCCCGCCTCGTCGAAGATGTAGAGATGCACATCCTCGGCCTCGCGATGCCAGCGATCTACGTACTGCATGTTGTAGTCGTAGCGTAGCTGCACACGGAGGGGGCAGGTGGATAGATCCTCATAGATGCACTTGTCGCAAGAGACGAAGCTCCAGCTCAGCAGGATCATGACTCCTATATATAATAGTCTCGACCGAGATAGCGTGTGTGAAACCATAGTGTCAGTGTGGGGCTTTCGCCCTCTTTATGTGAATAGTTCCTATGAGGGGAACATTCAACCCCTCATAGGATAGTGTTGCTGTCGATGACGTGTAACCCGCTCAAACGGGTAACCCTTTGTAGGGACGCACGGCTCGTGCGTCCGTTGAGTCAGTTTTTGACGCTGTAACCTTTGATGCAACGGACGCTCGGCCGAGCGTCCCTACAAATCGTTACACGTCTCGCTAATCGACAAGCGAAGTGTACTCAGGGATTATAGAGAGATATCCTGTGTACGAACGATCCAAGGATTGATCGTGACGTCAAAGCTTACGAATACATCCTTTGGGTCATCATCCTTATCCTTGTCCTTGTCGTTTACGACAGTAGGCTCTCCTGGCTGAGAGATAGACTTGATGTTGATCTTGTAGATGTTGTTACGTACTACACCATAACGACCGTAACCCATGTTAAGGCTAGACTGGTCATCGTTGAAGTGACGGATTAGGTTAGACTGGTAGTAGCATACACCATCCTTGTAACCCTTGATATCGTGAGAGACAAAAGACTCCGTGATAGTACCATCAGCCTTAACAGGGCAGTTAGCCTCTGCAAGAAGAGCCTTCAGAGCAGTCTTGAAGCCTACGGGTGTACCATTGATATCGGCCTTGTCCTTCTTAGCCTTGTCTTTTGCCTCGGCGATGTACTCCTTCATCTTAGCAACGGTGAAGGTAAAGCCCTGATAGCTGTACCATGTCTCACCCTCGGAGAACCCTTTAGGAGTCCAAGTACCGCTGAGGATGAATGAAGTGGTCTGCTGAACCTTCTGAGAGGCAGCGTCCATCGTGTTCTCAAGGCAGTACTGACCATTAGCGTCATCGTAGCCAAAGGTACCCTTTAGATCAGGTGTACCATCTATGTAGTCGAAGTCAGCTGCGACAAATGCGCCAGAGAAGTTAGGATCCTGAGCGTAGCGGTCGAAGCGCTTGCTTTGATCACCTGCGGTTTCAATCTTGAATACATTTACAGTGGATGTCGCAACCTGACCGAACTGACGATAGATAAAGGTCTTCTTGTTGGTCGTGTTGAGTTGCCACTTGATACCAGTGAACTTAGCACCTGTTGGAACCTCAGCCTTACCGCCTACGAATACCTTAGCAAGGATACGATCTACGCTAACAGCTACAGGAGCCTGCTCAGCAGCGTTAGCAGCATCCTTCATCTTATCGGGAGTTACCTTGACAAGGCCCTGCTCGTTAGACATCATGATACCAGCAGCTGATAGCTCATCAACAGTTGTTTCAACAGCTGCCTGAGCTTCGCGAAGAGTCTTACCCTCTGCGGTAGCAGTCTTGACCTTAGCTGACGGGTTGATGATAGCGAGCATTAGGTAGTCCTGGCTTACGACCTCCTTAGCCTTGGTCGTGAACTTAGCAGCTGTAGCAGTACCTGCGATTTCACCTGCAGGGAGCTTAGTTCCAGCATCCGTTGTGATGTTGTAGTCAAAGGCATACTTAGCAGCACCAGATGCTGGATCGTAGAGTACGACGCGGACAGCCTTGATCTCCTGCTCAGCCTCGGTACCTGCGTACTCATTGCCTGCAGTCTCATCTGCGACACCAGCTCTTGTACCATCCTGTGGTAGGTTAAACGTAAATGAGACATAAGCATCGCCTGCCTCACCCTTTGGTTGGTTCTTGTCGTTCTTGCAGCTTGCGAAGAGCAGAACTGCTGCGACAGCCAACGCTGCATACATGAACTTCTTCATAGTTGAATCGGTTTGTTAGTTGATTATATAGTAAATATCTTACGGGGGCAAAGTTACGACACAAAAGCTTCTAGGGTGTTGCCATTTTCGGTATATCTTTTGACAATCTCGGTATTTAACAGTTTGGAGGGTAGACGCTAGAGATTAGAAGTTAGAGATTAGAGGTTAGAGGGATCGGAGCTATCGGAGTGATACGTCGTCCTGTAGGGACGCACGATCTGTGCGTCCGTTGTGTCAAAAGTTACAGCATCGGGATATTAACGGGGACGGACGCTCAGATCGAGCGTCCCTACAGGGTTCAGTCACGGCTAGTATCGAGCCGGAGGGCGTCCGTTGTGTCAAAAGCTACAGCATCGGGGTGTTCACGACAACGGACGCTCAGATCGAGCGTCCCTACAGGATTCAGTCACGGCTAGTGTTGAGTGGGAGTGCGTTCGTTGTGTCAAAGCGAGACGTCGTCCTGTGGGGCCGCAGTAACACCAGCCAACAGCTAACGGCCAACAGCCAAGAGCGATATCATATAAGGTAGTCGTGAGTGCTATTTTTCGTACCTTCGTACCGAATCATCAAACTTTTTAGATAACGCTTATGATTGATCCAAAAGAACTACAGCAGATGGGCTTCGCTACGCGTGCCATCCATGCTGGTAGCGAGCGCAATCAACACGGTACGCTAGCTACTCCTATCTATCAGACCTCTACTTTCGTTTTTGACTCTGCAGAGCAGGGGGGCAGACGCTTTGCCCTCGAGGAAGACGGATACATCTACACCCGTCTAGGCAATCCGACCTGCACAGCTGCTGAGCAAAAGGTCGCCTCGCTAGAGGGCGGTGAGGCGTGCGTCAGTGCCTCCTCAGGTATCGGTGCGATCACATCAGCTATCTACCCGCTGGTACAGGCTGGGGACCATATCGTCGCTGGTAAGACGCTCTACGGCTGCACCTACTCATTCCTCGAGCATGGGCTCTCACGCTTTGGCGTAGAGGTTACCTTCGTCGATGCGCGCAATCTGGATGAGATCAAGGCGGCTATGCGCCCCAATACGAAGCTCGTCTATATCGAGACGCCCGCCAATCCTAACATGTACCTGACAGATATCGAAGGCGCTGCCAAGATAGCTCACAGTCAGGAGGGCACTGTGCTGATGGTGGACAATACCTACTGCACCCCCTTCATCACGCGTCCTCTAGAGCTCGGTGCTGATGTCGTAGTACACTCAGCTACCAAGTATCTGAATGGTCACGGGGACGTGATCGCCGGATTTGTCGTTGGTCGCAAGGAGTATATCGATCAGGTACGTCTCTTTGCTGTCAAGGATATGACGGGATCAGTCCTAGGCCCGTTTGAGGCATACCTGATAGCTCGTGGTCTCAAGACACTAGAGATACGTATGGAGCGTCACTGCGCCAATGCACAGCGTGTCGCTGAGTTTCTCGAGCAGCACCCCGCTATCGCATCGATCGCTTACCCAGGGCTCAAGAGCTTCCCACAGTATGAGCTAGCTCAGAAGCAGATGCGCCTACCAGGTGCTATGATCGCCTTCGAGCTCAAGGGTGGGCTAGAGGCTGGTCGCAAGCTGATGAATAGCCTCCACCTAGCTACGCTCTGCGTGAGCCTCGGAGATGCTGAGACGCTTATCGAGCACCCAGCTAGCATGACCCACTCGCCCTACACGCCCGAGGAGCGTGCTGCGTCTGACATAGGCGAGGGCATGGTACGTCTCTCCATCGGTCTGGAGAATGTCGAGGACATCATCGCAGACCTTAAGTGTGGTCTCGACGCACTCCTATAATATATAGTAGGAACTGCCAAAAGGCTATCGCACCAAGCGTGCCTATAGCCTACTAATCAATAAAGACTCCCCCCCATCGCAGTCGACAAGCTGTGGTGGGGGGAGCTTTTTGTTGGTTGTTGGCTGGTGATACTGCGCCTTGTAGGGACGCACGAGAGTGTCTAGTGGGAGGGCGTCCGTCCCCGTTAAAACCACGATGCTGTAACCTTTGACACAACGGACGCACGACCGTGCGTCCCTACATGGCGACGTCTTGCTGTACTACAACGGACGCACAGATCGTGCGTCCCTACAGGACGACGTGGGGATGGAGGGAGAGGGACGCACTATGACTCGATACTAGCCG
>OLQD01001015.1_pt1 | contig 24796 bp, 16 predicted proteins | sample 1672841 | NCBI WGS metagenome assembly OLQD01 (sample SAMEA3136729, study PRJEB25190) | human gut metagenome | biome: human gut; feature: human-associated habitat; material: faeces | place: Austria | collected 2013 | reverse complement strand
CTCGTTATTTGGTGACATTTAAAACCAATGCGATTTTATCGCACCAGTAATAATTTAGATTAATATATGGCGTTTATAAATATTTTTATTTCACATAGTAGTGATGACAAAGAACTTGTTAGAGGTGTCATAGAAATACTAGGAAACAATGGTATAACTGTAGATGAATATGTCTTTGAAAGTGGTGAACGCACAGAAGATGAAATTAATATTTCTATCGAAAATTCTGGAATTTTTTGTTTGCTTATTTCAAAATCATCAATGGAAAAAGATTGGGTACTTAGGGAAATAACAAAATATAAATCAATTATTGAGACTGGTAAGAAAATGAAATTCTTACCCTTAATAATTGATGAAAATATAAATTACTCATATGAAAAAATTCCGATATGGATTAGGAACGAGTATAATCTACGGGATAAATTTACAAATCCAGTATTTCTTGCAAGAAAATTGGAAGAAGAACTTAATAAATTAAGATGGGATGAGTTCCCTAAAGTACGTGAACGTGAGTTGATATTTGCAGGTCGTGACTATGATATGGCGCGTATAAGAGAAAAATATGCTAGTAGTAATTTTAAGCGACGTAGAGCTGTGATTGTCTCGGGGATTCCTGATGGAATAGGAAGAAGACGTTTTTTAGTTGAATTTATTAAGACTCTGGAACGTAATAAAAAAGAAACATATCAACCCATATCAATTGCTTTAGATAGAGGCAATAGTATTGAAGACTTTATTATTCAATTAAACTCTTTAGTATTATTGAAGGATAACGAAGAATTAATTGAATACGTATCAACAAGAACAAAGTCTGACAAGATTTCGTTATGTAATACTCTTTTGATGATCCTTTTTGAGCATAAAGAAAATTTATTAATTCGAGATAATGGCGCTATTATATTAAATGATGGATCCATATGTGACTGGTTTGAAGAAATACTTACAAATATCAAAATAAATAGAACGTTCTATTATGTCGTTTCTAGATATAGATTCATCGATGAGGATAGCTATCCGGAGATTGTTTCTTATTCTCTTAATCCGTTATCAAATAAGGATGCTAAGGTTTTGTTTAATGAGTTATTGCAAAAAGAGGAATTAGAATTGTCCAATGAAGATATAACTTTTTTTCTAGAGAAGACAGCAAATATGCCACAATTAATATTCAATTGTGTAAATGTTATTGCTGAGATTGGACCTGTTTTGGCAAAACAAAAACAAAAGAAATACGAATTTAAAGGTGACGAGCTTATTAAAAGTTTTGTTGATGACTATAAAGAAAAACCAGAACATCTACAGATGCTAATATTGCTTTCTGAAGTAGAGTTTTTAACATATAGTCAAATTAGAAAAATATGTACTGGAATTATCTCTAATACTGATGAAATTTTAATGGATTTATATTCGTTGTCTATATATGAGCATTTTGGAACTAATGGAGAATTTATAAGAATGAATTCAGTCATTTCCGATTTGATGAAAAGATCGAGGTATAAGTTAAATCCTGACATATGGAGTAATCTTCAAGTGCGTGTTAATGAAATTATTGAACAGCAAGAATTTGCAACTGCAGATTTGGGCATTTTGTCTAAAAAAATAGAGTATGAAATAAAAGGAGATATTCGCAACATTAAACGAAGTCACATAGTTCCATCAATTGCGTTAAAAATTATATTAGATGAATATAGTAAACGGAATAAACGTGGATATGAGAATGTTATATCAATATGTACTAAAGTTTTAGAAAATAAACAAAATATATATATCGATATTATAAAGAGGATTGGATATTATCTGTGTGCATCCTATGCTCATCTTGGAGATGAAATGTTATTCCAGTATTGGGATTGTTTAGACAATTATGAGAAAAAGTTTTTGCATGGTATTTATTATCGTAGGCTCAAAAATTATAAATCTGCTGAGAAAAAATTTAGAGAGGCAATGGAGCTAAACCCCAATAATAACAGTGTTAAAAATGAACTTGCTATTTCGCTTCAACGTCAGGGGAAATATTCCTTAGCATTGACGTTAGCAAAAGAAGCCTATGATACCCACCCAACTAATCCATTCTATATTGTTACATATTTTAAAAGTTTAGTACGAGATCCAGAAACTGATGATGAGGTTTTAACTAATTTAATTCAGCAGTTAAAATCAGCATGGGATATAAATAGAAGAACTTTAAGCCTAATGTTAGAGGCTGAATATGAGTATTTCCGTAATGGTGATTTTGATGAAGCTTTAAGGCTGTATCGTGATGTATTATCCAAAAATCCATTTTATCCGGTTTTTATTAGTGCATCTGAAATTTGTGAGATTTCAGGGCATCATGAAGAAATAAAAAAGTTAGCGATACAATATGGTTTTAATTAGTTGGAAAATCTGTAAATACAGTAATTTTGAAATGCACGGGGCTGCGCCAATTTTGACACAGCCCCAAATTGCAGTCTAAAAATTATATCCTAACGATATGGTTAAGTTTGAATGGTTTAAGTCATAAGTCAATCCATATCCGTTAAAATTCATTTTCTGGTATTTATATCCGAATTCTACAAAGAGGCTGCCTGATGAAATTGGGATGTCAATGCCAAAGGCAGGTCTTATCATAACCCCCAAATCTGCCTTTTTAGCGTATTCAGAAAATGGAATGAGAAAAGTATACCCACCTCCTAAAGATAAATATGGAGATATCCCTTTATTGGTCAAGTTTAATTTAAGGTTTAGAAAAAGTGGTAGGTATGCGCCACTTTCTCGATATTCTCTACTGTATAAATTGGAATTATCGTATTCATGTCCTCCATCGTCAAAGAGAAGATCACAATAATAAAAACCAGTTCCTATACCAACACTGAAATTATTTGTGATATTATATCTTTCAATAATATCTAAACCAAAGCCTTGATTTTTTGCATAATCAATACCAAATTCATATGTGGCTTTTATTGATGTCGTTAGTTTTTGTTTTGCAAACAAGGGTTGTAGGCCAACTGCTAATATAATTAATACAATATACTTTTTCATATGATTACTTGTCTTTTAGGATATTATTTAACTTTTCTAACTCTTATGTCCATAGTGTCTCCACTATTGTCAAGCATTGTAATTTCGGCATTGTCTGCTGTTAGGGATTTTATTTGATATGTAAAATACTTTTGTCCATCTATGTAAGTTATGATATTCTTCCCTACTGCTTCATATGTTCCATATCCGTTTCCGAAAAATCCTTCACCGTAATAAGTTCCGTCTTCATTAAATCTTATGGAAAATGCTAATTCTTGATACATCCAATCTGTCAAGTCTAACCACTTACCATTATAATAAACTCCAACGCCTTCCCATTTGCCATAAATCATTTCGATTGGATAGTCGAAGTCATCATTTTCATTAGAACAAGAAGCAAATGATAGAACCATTGTTGCACAGAGCAACATCATTCCGATTAATTTTTTCATTTTACAAAAGTTTTAGTTAAACATATGGTTGATACAAAATTTAAATGCATTAGACTGTGCCATGCGTTTAACTAAAAAAGAAAAGCGCAGACAATCGCCATACGCTGTCTTGGCTCACCACAAGCCACAATTCTTTATGGGAAAGTCTGCGCCGTATAGGTGCATCTCCCAACAAGAATTGTAATAGCTCTCATGCATTTGAGGTGGTGATTCAGACAGCGGTTGAGCTACGATATGTCAAAATTTTGTGAGCCTATTTTATAAAGCTCGTTGCAAATATATATTAAAAGTACTTAAATGTCAAGTGTGTTTGGTAAAAAATACAACTTGGAAATTTTTTTGCGAAATTTTTGTAGGAAATTCTGTTTTTATGTATATTTGTTAATATTTGTTGATATTTGTTTTTGTGCTTGAAAAATATAGCGACATAATGAATGTTTAATTAAAAATTAAAATAAATGGAAACTTTAAGTTGGAATAATAATAAAGTTGAAAATGGTAAGATTTGTTTGTTAAATGCCGAAGAATGTTATCTAACAAACAAGTATGATGCATTGGAATTTTTGGATGATGCAATCAAGTATTTCCTCCCAGAAAAGAGTGCCCGCTGTGATTTGGCACATTGTTATTACTTTAAGGCTTATTTACTTTGGAATGAGAATAAAGATTTAGCTAAGGATTATTATATAAAAAGCATAGAGTCGGATATCCTTGGTAGTAAACGAGGTTACTACAAATCACAAAGGTTCTATAAATTTGTTGGCGTGGATATTAAGTATATAGATTCGATTTTAAATAGAATTCAGCTTCAACATCCTTCAAAATTTAATGATCCTATGGATTGTCCGATTGCATCGGACCCTGATAATGGTATCCCGGATATTAGTTTGCTTAACAGTTTAAGAGTTGGTTGTTTTGGTGTTGTGGAGAATAGCACGCAAGAGTATTATTTAAATGCATCTCTGTGGTCGTATTATGGAGACTTTCATAAGGGCATTTGTATTGAATATGATTTCTCTAAATTAGAATTTGATGAATTAACTTTAATGGATAAAATTAATTATGTCCCTAAATATAAACCGACAAATGGAATTGTAAAGGGTGCATTGTTAACAAAATCAGAGGATTACAATCATGAGAATGAGTGGAGAATTATTTGGTATGATAGATCGTGGATATCAAAAGGTATTGAGGAACCTCAATATATTAACATTCATCCTTCAATGATACAAAAAATATATATTGGTTTCAAATGTCCAGTGGAAATAAAAGAATATATAATGAGGTTTCAACAGGAGAATTCTCACATTAATGTGTTTCAAATTTCTCCATCAACAGAGAATTATTATAAACTAACAGCTTCTATTTTGTCTTGATAAAATAGAAGCACGTCCTTTGGGGGGGGCCCGGGGGACGTGCTTCGGTTATAAAGCATTCATCGTTTTTTCGGAGTGGGGCGTTAGGCTTTTTCGATGTAGTCGACGAGCCATTTGCCGACTTCGCTGGTGCGGTAGGCTTTGGCACCTTTGGCAGCGATGTCCTCGGTCACTACTTCGGCATCCATCGATGCGCTGACGGCCTTACGCACGAGTTCGGCCTCGGCTTTGAGGTTGAACGAATAGTCGAGCATCATGGCCGCTGAAAGCACTGTGGCCAGCGGGTTGGCGATGTCCTTGCCGGCAGCCTGCGGATAGGAACCGTGAATCGGTTCGAACACTGAAGTGTGGATGCCTACGGAAGCCGACGGGAGCATGCCGAGCGAGCCGGTGATGACGGAACCTTCGTCGGTGAGAATGTCGCCGAACATGTTTTCAGTCACCAGTACGTCGAAGTCCTTCGGCCATTGAATCATGCGCATGGCGGCATTGTCGACGTAGAGATATTCGGTTGTCACGTCGGGATATTCGGCGGCGATTTCCTTCGCCACTTCGCGCCACAGACGGGAGGTGGCAAGAATGTTGGCCTTGTCGACCACGGTCACCTTCTTGCGGCGTTTCAGCGCGTATTCGTAGGCAAGGCGCACGATGCGCTCGATTTCGTAGCGGTGGTACACACAGGTGTCGTAGGCCGTGTTGCCGTCTTCGCTACGTCCCTGTGGACGTCCGAAATAAAGACCGCCGGTAAGTTCGCGGATGCACATGAAGTCGGCACCGTCGACGAGGTCGGCACGCAGCGGCGACTTGTAGATAAGGCTCGGGAACGTGGTCACCGGGCGAATGTTGGCATAAAGGCCGAGCTGCTTGCGCATGGCGAGCAGTCCCTGTTCGGGGCGCACCTTGGCTGTCGGGTCGTTGTCGTATTTCGGCGAACCGATGGCACCGAAGAGCACTGCATCCGACTCCATGCAGAGCTGATGCGTTTCGTCGGGGTAGGGTGAGCCGGTGGCGTCGATGGCGCAGGCACCGACAAGCGCCGTTTTATATTCCAGTTCGTGGTTGAATTTCTTGCATACGGCTTTCATCACATTCATGGCAACTTCCATGATTTCCGGTCCGATGCCGTCGCCGGGAAGTACTGCAATTTTCAGCTTCATTGTATTTCGTTGTTATTTCGTTTTTTTTTGTTCTTGTCAGTTCGTTTGATGCCGGGGATTTAAAAATCTTCCACTATGTTCAGCATCTTGATGGTAGCCTTGATGGCCGATTCGTTCTGGTCGGCATCCAAACCGATGGTTTTCAGCGTGCGGCCCTTGAATTCCCAGTGGATGGTGGTCTGCACAAGGGCGTCGGTACGTCCGCCCGGCGGGATATTGACCGCATAGTTGGTCAGCGACGGGAATTCACGGCGGCGCTGCCCCTTGTAGATTTTTTTCATTGCCTTCACGAACGCGTCATACTGTCCGTCGCCCACCGAACTTTCCATATATTCCTTGCCGTTGATTTCCACCTTGACGATGGCCGTAGGGCGCAGGCCCTTTGTGATGGAGAGCTGGTAGTTGATCAGCTTGATCTTGTCGCTGCGGTTGCCGTGTTTCAGCACGTCGGTCACGATGTAGGGCAGGTCCTCCTGTGTCACGATTTCCTTTTTGTCGCCCAACTCGATGATACGCTGCGTCACTTTCTTGATATTTTCCTCGCTCAGTTCCAGTCCGATGGCTTCCAGATTGTTGCGTATGTTCGCCTTGCCCGACAGCTTGCCCAGCGCATATTCGCGCGTACGGCCGAAGCGTTCCGGCATCAGATTGTTGAAATAGAGCTTGTCCTTGCTGTCGCCGTCGGCATGAACGCCGGCACACTGCGTAAACACGTTTTCACCGATAATCGGCTTGTTGAACGGAATTGCCACGCCCGAGTACGACTCCACGATGCGGCTCACGCGGTTGATTTTCGTTTCGTCGATGCCCGTTTGCAGTTTCAGCATGTCGTGGATAATCGCCACGGCACTCGACAGCGGAGCGTTGCCCGCACGTTCGCCCAGTCCGTTCACCGTCGTATGCACGCCCGAAGCCCCCACCTTCAGCGCCGCAAAGAGGTTCGACGTTGCCAGGTCGTAGTCGTTGTGGGCATGGAAGTCGAAACGCAGTTCCGGGTATTCCTTCACCATCTTTTTCACGAGGTCGAACGTGTCGTAGGGGTCGAGTATGCCCAGCGTGTCGGGTAGCATGAAACGTTCGATGGGGGCATAGCGCAGCTTGTCCATCATGTTGAACACATATTCCGGCTTGTCCTTGATGCCGTTCGACCAGTCCTCCAGATATACGTTCACCTTCAGTCCTTTGGCTACGGCAATGTTCACCTCCTTCAGCACATCCTCGATGTGCTCTTCCGGCGTTTTCTTCAACTGTCCGCGACAATGCCTTTCACTGCCCTTGCAGAGCAGGTTGATGACCTTTCCGCCTGCTTCGCGTACCCACTCCGCCGACTGTCCGTTGTCGACGAAGCCCAGCACTTCCACTTTTTCGATATGTCCGTTTTTTCCTGCCCAGTCACAGATGCGCTTGAGCGTGTCGAATTCCCCCGACGACACCCGGGCCGACGTTACTTCCACACGGGGGATATGGAGCTCTTCCACAAGCAGCTTGAATATACTCAGCTTTTCGCTCCTGGTGAAGCTCACCCCCGAGGTTTGCTCGCCGTCGCGGAGGGTTGTATCCATTATTTCAATGAGAGGATACCTCATAGATTGCAAATTTATTGGTTAGTTTTCTCGTATGCTTCAATTTTGTCCTTGTTTGTCAGCAGGAAGTCGATGTCGTCGAGGCCGTTCATCAGGCAATGCTTCTTGTAGGCATTGATTTCGAAATGCTCCGTTCGGCCTGTGGCGTTGTTCGTAATCGTCTGCTCCGGCAGGTTGACCGTCACTTCCATTTTCGGGTTGCTGAAAATGGAGTCGAACAGTTCCTGAAGGAATTCCTCGCTGACCACTACCGGAAGAACAAAATTGTTCAGCTCATTGTTCTTGTGGATGTCGGCAAAAAAGCTCGACACTACTACGCGGAAACCGTAGTCGGCAATTGCCCATGCGGCATGCTCGCGGCTCGAACCCGAACCGAAATTCTTGCCGGCTACCAGCACCTGGCCGCCATAGGTAGGATCGTTCAGCACAAACGAGTCGATTTTATTGCCCTGCTTGTCGTAGCGCCAGTCGCGGAACAGGTTTTCGCCGAAGCCCTCGCGCGTGGTGGCTTTCAGGAAGCGGGCAGGAATGATTTGGTCGGTGTCCACGTTCTCCAGCGGAAGCGGAACACAGGTGCTTTGTATGATGTTGAATTTCTGTTTCATCGTTTTTTCGGTTTAAAAATGGGATAGGGGGATTTACATAAGTTCGCGCGGGTCGGTGATGACGCCTGTCACAGCCGCTGCCGCCGCTGTCAGCGGACTTGCGAGCAACGTGCGTGAACCCGGACCCTGACGGCCCTCGAAGTTGCGGTTGCTTGTCGATACGGAATATTTTCCTGCCGGAATCTTGTCCTCGTTCATTGCCAGACATGCCGAGCAGCCCGGCTGGCGGATTTCGAATCCTGCGGCTTCCAGTACCTTGTCGAGTCCTTCTTCACGAATTTGTGCATCGACCATCCAAGAGCCCGGCACGAGCCATGCCGTGATGCGGTCGGCTTTCTTGCGGCCTTTGACGATAGAAGCGAAGGCACGGAAATCCTCGATACGGCCGTTGGTGCAGGCGCCGAGGAACACATAGTCCACCGGCTTGCCCAATAGCTTTTCGCCCGGACGGAAGCCCATGTAGTCCATTGATTTCAAGAACGAGCCTTTTTCCGTTTCGCTCATGCCGTCGGTTGTCGGAATGGCTTCCGTGATGCCCATGCCCATACCCGGATTGGTTCCGTAGGTAATCATCGGCTCGATGTCTTCGGCCTTGAACGTCACTTCCTTGTCAAACACCGCATCGTCGTCGCTGCGGAGCGTTTTCCAATAGGCGAGAGCCTTGTCCCATTCTTCGCCTTTCGGCGCGTATTCGCGGCCCTTGATGTATTCGAATGTCGTTTCGTCGGGAGCCACCATGCCTCCGCGTGCGCCCATTTCAATCGAGAGGTTGCACAGTGTCAGGCGGCCTTCCATCGACAGCGAGCGGACAGCCGAGCCGGCATATTCCACGAAATAGCCCGTTGCGCCGCTGGTGGTCATTTTTGACATCATGTAGAGAGCCACATCCTTTGCCGTAACGCCTTTTTTCAGCGTGCCGTCAACGGTGATGCGCATTGTTTTCGGGCGTGTCTGCAAGATGCACTGCGAAGCCAGCACCATTTCCACCTCGCTCGTTCCGATGCCGAACGCTACGGCACCCATGGCACCGTGGGTCGACGTATGCGAGTCGCCGCACACAATCGTCATGCCCGGCAATGTCAGTCCGCGTTCCGGTCCCACCACGTGGATAATGCCGTTTTTCGGGTTCATCATGCCGAAGTGGTTCAGTCCGAATTCTTCCGCATTTTTGGCCAGTGTGTCGACCTGTGTGCGCGACACTTCGTCGGCAATCGGCTTGTCCTGATTGCGCGTCGGCGTATTGTGGTCAGGCATGCAGAATATTTTTTCCGGACGTAGGCATTTGATGCCGCGTGCGCGGAGACCGTCGAAAGCCTGAGGGCTTGTCACCTCATGGCAATAAAGGCGGTCGATATACAGTTGGGTAGGACCTTCGTTCACAGTCTGCACTACGTGCTTGTCCCATATTTTGTCAAAAAGCGTGTTCATTGATTATATTTTAAATTTGTTGATACAGTCGATATATGCTTCCACCGAAGCGGCGATGATGTCCGTGTTTGCGCCGAAACCGTAGTAGAGGTGTCCGTCGTATTCCACCTGCATGTGCACCTTGCCCATGTCGTCGCTTCCCTTGCTGATGGCCTGGATGGTGAATTCCTTGATGGTCATCTGGCGCTCGATGATGCGTTTCAGCGCGTTGATGGCCGCATCCACCGGACCATTGCCCGTTGCCGCCGCCTCGAAATGTTCGCCGCTGATGTTAAGCCCGATGCTTGCCACCGGACGGATGCCCACACCGCTCGTCACTTGCAGATATTCCAGCTTGATGCGGTGGTTCTGTGTGCGGTCGGCTCCTGCGAGCAAGAGAATGTCGTCGTCGTTGATGTCCTTCTTCTTGTCGGCAAGTTTCAGGAACGCTTCGTAAATCTTGTCGAGCTTTTCGCCTTCCGCCTTTACGCCGAGAATGGAAAGACGGTTCTTCAACGCCGCACGTCCGCTGCGTGCCGTCAGAACTATCGAGTTGTCGTCGATGCCCACATCCTGCGGATTGATGATTTCGTAGGTTTGCACGTTTTTCAGCACGCCGTCCTGATGGATGCCCGACGAGTGGGCAAATGCGTTTCGTCCGACAATCGCCTTGTTGGGCTGTACGGGCATGTTCATCAGGCTCGATACAAGCCGGCTGGTCGGGTAGATTTTCTGCGTGTTGATGTTACAGTCGATGTCAATGTCCTTGTGGCATTTGATAATCATCGCAATTTCTTCCAAAGCCGTGTTGCCGGCGCGTTCGCCGATACCGTTGATGGTCACTTCCACCTGTCGTGCGCCGTTCAGCACTCCGCTCATCGTGTTGGCCGTGGCCATGCCCAGGTCGTTGTGGCAGTGTGTGGAAATGATGGCCTTTTCAATGCCCTTTACGTTTTCCATCAGATAGCGGATTTTTTCGCCGTATTCCGCCGGGAGACAGTAGCCCGTCGTGTCGGGGATGTTGACTACCGTTGCTCCGGCAGCAATTACCGCTTCGATGACACGTGCCAGATACTCGTTTTCGGTACGTCCTGCGTCTTCCGCATAAAATTCCACATCGTCCACAAAGCGGCGGGCGTATTTCACGGCTGCCACTGCACGTTCGATGATTTCTTCGCGGTTGGAGTTGAATTTATATTTGATGTGCGAATCCGACGTGCCGATGCCCGTATGTATGCGTTTGTGCTTGGCAAATTTCAGTGCTTCAGTCGCCACGTCGATGTCTTTCTGCACGGCGCGTGTCAGTGCACAGATTGTCGGCCATGTTACGGCTTTTGAGATTTCAATGACAGAATTGAAGTCGCCCGGGCTTGAAATGGGAAATCCTGCCTCGATGACATCTACTCCCAATGCCTCCAGCGCTTTTGCCACCTGAATTTTTTCCACGGTATTCAGCTGGCATCCGGGCACCTGTTCGCCGTCGCGCAGTGTTGTGTCGAAAAAGAATAATCTGTTGTCCATAGTTTATTGCAAAATAAAAAGCCTTTCTCGTCATGAAGAAAGGCCTACGTTGTTACTCATTAAAATAAATACAGCAAAACAATAACCCCTTCTATTCCGGTGTGCAAATAATTAGACCTGATAGAAGAATACCAATAATTGATATGTTAATGCTTTGATTTGTCATACTTGAATCGTTTCTGGTTGCAAAATTATATAATTCTGCGGAAAAACAAAATAAAATATCAATAAAATGTGCTTAAAAATTATATTTTGATAGAAAAACCGGCATAAAAACAAAAAGATTGGGCACCGCCATAGCGACGGTGCCCAATCGGAAAATTATAAGAATCAGCTTTTAACTGTCAGTCATTCATTACTTTTTGATGAAGCGGACAGTTGTGTTGTTGATCTTGGCGATATACATGCCAGAAGTCAGACCGCTGACATTGATAGTGGCCTTGTTGCCGTTGACATTGACGTCAGCATTGACAGCTGCACCAGATACACTGTAAACAGCCACGCTGTTGATAGCAGATGCCATTTCGACGTTCACTACATCGACTGCAGGATTCGGGTAAACAGCCACATGTTCGGCAGCCACATTTTCAACGGAGCTTTCGTTGACCATGATTGTGCCTTCCGCCGGAGTTTCGATCGTGTTGTCGACACCCGGAAGAGCGTAGCGGATGATTGCACCCTGAGTTGCCACGTACAAGTTGTTTGCATAGTCGAATGCGAGCTGATAAGAAGCCTGTGCGCTGGCAATCTTGTATTTGTATGCCAATGCCGGAGTGCCTTCGTTCCAAGTCAAGTCGTAGACAACGATGTTGCCGTCGCCGTCAGCGATAGCCAGCAAGTTGTTGGCAGCGTTGATTCCGAAACCTGAACCGTTGCAACCGTTGAGGTCTTCACCGTTTGATTTACCGGAGTTGTAGAGGACAGAACCTTCTTTGCTTACATAGATCAAAGCCGGAACATCGCCGGTGTTGTTGCCAGCGTAACGAGTCTGAGATGCCCAGAAACCGTTTTCAGCAGCTACTACATGAACGTTGGTGTTCGGAAGAAGTTTTGAAGCATCGTCGTAAACGAATGTCGGAGCCTGGTTCCAAGTCTTGGCTTCGCCTACATCGTAGCGGAGCAGTTTGTTACCGTTATTGCCAGTAGGATAGTCTTCGCAGTATGTGTAGATAGAACCGTTGCTGTAGCCACCACCTGTTGTACCGCCACCGATAGCTGTTCCGTTGTTTGTGATTTGGCCTGTAGCGTCACGGTCACCGTCGAAGAAGTTAGTGATTTCGTAAGTTTCAGGATCCATCAGGAACAGACCACCGTGAGCGTCTGACCAGTCAGAAATCATCAATGTACCGTCGTCCATCATGCCCAAACGGAATGGAGAAGAAGAGTTGCTTGCATCGAATTCTGTGTTGCCAATTGCAGCCTTCACTTCTGTCATGTCAGGAGCATATACGTAGATACCGAGATTGTTTGTGCCGTTCTTAGAGTTAGAAGCGTAGATAGTACCGAATGTTTCGCTTTCCGGATTGTTGTTTACATAAACACCACGACCGTATGTGTAAGGGATGGATTTTGTAACAGCCGGAGTTGCAGCCTTGAGGTTTTCAACTTCGATAGCCCATGCGATTTCACCTTCCGGAATTTCAGTGTTTTCAACAGTGAATGTGTTTTCACCTGCTGTAACTGCACCCAACGCAACGCGTGCAAGTTCTCCGCCTGAAGTTGCGTTCTTGAATACTACGTTTGCATTCGGAGCGTCGAATGTAGCGTTGAATGTGAATTCAGTGCTGCCGTCGCCCACATTTGCATTCAGATTACGCGCAAATGCAGATACGCTTGTCGGTTGTTCTGTGCCGGCAGTTGTGAATTTTGAAATCTTGCCGTCGCGTGAAACATAAAGTTCGATTTGAGCGTCGGTTACTACTTCATAGTCGTCAGTTGTAACGACTGCTCTACCCATTGCACTTACTGCAGCAGCTTCTGCAGCGTCGATGTTTGTATTGGCAGTTGTAATCATTTGTGCCTTGTCCAAACCATCAGTGATGTCGAACATTGCAACACCTACACTCTTGCCTTCTTCGATTGTCGGAGCAACCATTACGTCGCGTCCTGAATATTTGAAGTAGTTGGCGCTGCGTGACTCTACGTTGCAGAGTTCTTCCGACATTTTGCCCAATTCAATCATCGGTTGAACCGGAGTGCTGTTGAATTCATATTCGATAGGAGCGATAGCCTTGCTGTCTACGATGATGTTTGATTTGCCACGCGGAGAAATTGTGAATTGGAAATCTTCACCCCATTCATCAATATTATAAGATGGATCTTTACGCTCGTTACGCATATTTGCCCATGAACCGTCAGCTACGTTGTAGTTGATGATACGGATACCGTTTGACCATCCGGATTTACTTGGAACGAAGATGTTGCAATCGTCAGAAGAACCGCTGACAGTCATTGTTTCACCAGTATAACCGGCATAGAGGGCTGCAGAAGCGTCGAGGCCTTTTGATTCGTACCAGATTGTCGGAGCTGTACCTTCATCCAGATTATCCCACTTATAGATACGGAATGTACCCATTTCACCGTATAGATCTGTCTGGAATTGGACGATTGACTTGTTACATGCAACGAGTACGCCGTCGGCTGTGAAACCAATATCGGAAATAGGATATAGGTCTTGTGCATAGGTCATCCAGTCATTGTAGTCGGCTTCGTCTGTCTTTGACTTCAACTGTTCGTTGTAAACGCTACCGTCTTCAACTACTACGTTGTCAGTTGTATTCAGTGTTTTTACCAATGCTTTGGTGTCGGCGTCAAATACGTAGATATACGGAGTTCTGTTTTCGTCAACGGCGAGAGTATAGATAAGATTGTCGCGAAGAATTGTACGGCGAACAGTCTTGCCGGCCAATACGTCGGCTTCATCTTTTACTTGTGCTTCGTCAACGTAAGTTTGTGTAAAGTTGTATTCAGAACCAAGTTGGAATGCCGGGTTGTTTACCAAATCCGGATAGTTTTCATAAACTACTGCCGGTGGCTCATAGCCTTCAGCTTCAAGGAATGCTTTTACATAAGAAGTTTCGTTAGCTTTTACTGTTACAGGTGCCAAGTATTCTTCGAATGCTTCCTTATAGCCTTCAGCAGCATATGAAAGGGTATATTCACCCGGTTCGAGGTCAGTGAAAATGAACGCACCGTTCCATTCGTTGTCGGTGGTGTATGTTTTCACTACTTGTCCGTCTTTGCTAAGAGTGACAGTAACACCGTTCAACGGTTTGTACTGGTCATCGGTGCGGGCTGCCGGAGTGTAGTACTGGTGTGAGAATTTTTCATGAAGGTCGCGAACGATACCGTAGATTTCACCGGTTGTTTCTGCTTTCCAACCCATATAGTCGATAAGACCTCTTGCATAAAGATGTCCTTCGAGGCGGCAAACGTCGTCGTTCATGGCACGTTGGCGAGCCGGTTGGTAAGTGTGGAAGTAACCTTCTACCAGGAATCCCGGAACGCTGTGGAGCAGAACACCAAGATAACCTTCATATTGGTTTCCGTTATTTTCGATTATTTGTGAACTGCCGTAGAAGGAAATATCACCGCGAACATTCTTGGTGTCCATTGAATAGTAGCTCCAAGTCTGATGTTCGTTCGAATATCCGTATGGCCAGATGTGTTCAGCCAAAGCACGGCTGCCCGGACAAGCTTCTTCAGCGTCTGTACCGCGATACAGGTAAAGAGGATAGTTTGTTGAGGTACCTTCTGAAGCTGCATTCGAGTGAACAGAGATAAAGATGTCGAAGTTGTTGGCTTCTACTTCTTCACGGATTTCTGACAGGTTACGGTTGTAGGCAAATTCGTTTTCTCCGCCTTTAACGTATGGATAAGGACCTGCCTTTACGTGCGACATAACGATATGCTGGCTCAAGTCGAGAGCTGCACCAACGCGTGTCGGGTTGTCGTTTGTCTGGTTCTTTGTGCGGTCGAAAGGAACACCTGCTTCCACCAGTTCGTCAAGAATTGAGAAACACTTGTGCAGGTTGGTGTTTGATTCAAAGAAACCGGTAGTGTCGACATCGGCACTATTGTACGGTTCGCGGCCGATGGTTGGCAGTGGACGGTCGTTCGGACTCCAGCTGCCGTGTCCCGGGTTAAGATATATTCTGACTTCTTCTGCCGTTTTGTTGGCAAAAATGCTTCCGCAGGCCAAAACTGTAAGTGCAGAAGCCATTAATAGTCTGCGTTTCATGTTGTATTATTTAGTTTTTACATTAATGATGTATGCTTCTCCACTTGGAGTTGTGAATGAAATGATATTGCCGGCTTTATTGGCTGACGGGTACATGGCAATCTGTTTTCCGTCGGTAACTTCCTGACGAACGAGTGTTTTGCTGTCGATAGCAATGATTTTCGAGTCAGTGATGTTGTAGCCGTTGTCGGAATCCAACATACCGATAACGATGTTGTTGTCATACCATTTCGGAGCGCGGATTACACCGATAAAGCGGGCGTTCTTTCCGTCAATGTCGCATACATAGGCACCTTTGGTTGACAGGTAGTAAAGAATTTTAGTTCCGTCGGGTGATACAGACGGCCACAGGTAGCTTTGTCCGCTTTGTCCGTTCGGAGAAATCACTTTTGTCTTTCCGTTGCGTGTTACGAGCAATTGGCCGTACTTGATGGAAACCACCGGTGTGTTTTTGTTGACCGATGTGTTGTTGTAGGCTTTAGTCGTAAGTTTTCCGTTGTTGACAGCATAGACAGCCTGTTTTCCGACTGTTACGCCTTCAAGGTCGCGTGTTGCTTTTACAATGGTTTTCACTTCACCTGTTGAAAGGTTCTTAGATTTGAGCGATGTTTTTCTCAGGCGGTTAGCGTCTACTTCTGTTTCACGGTAGATGATCGTGTTTCCGTCGTCAAGAATTTTTACGTCATAACCCGAGCCTTGGGCTGTTGTGACTACCGAAAGCTTTCCTGTTGCAAAGTCGTACTTTTGGAGTCCCGGTTTCAGCTGGTCGGAAACGAGCATATAGTCACCGTTCGGACTCATTGTTGAAACATAAGGTGTTACGCCTTCCGGAAACTTGACTTGCTGGATAGAAGTCACGTCAAGAAGTTGCGCAAATCCAATCGCACTGCTGCACAGGAGCATTACTGAAAAAATAATTTTTTTCATAGTGATTGAAATTTAGATAGGTTTGTAAATAAAATTGTTAAGGTTAATTTGTAGCGTAAATTTAGCGGTTAATTTTATATGTTGGTTACATTTTTTTGAAAATTATAGACTTTTAACCATAAAAAAAGCAACGGGAAATTTTTCCCGTTGCTTTCCATAAACACATTATAGATGAAAAACTTTATTTAATCAAGTACTGTGAACTGATTGATTCGTATTCGTGTACGCGACGGATTGTGTCGGCGAACAAAGGTGCGATAGTAAGGATAGTAGCCTTCTTGCACTCTTTCTTGAACGGAATACTGTTAGAGAAGATGATTTCAGTCAGAGCGCAGTTGTCAACGCGTTCAGAAGCAGGGTCGCTCATGATAGCGTGTGAAGCGAGTGCGCGAACTGATTTTGCACCTTTTGACTTCATCAAGTCGGCAGCCTTAGTGATTGTGCCGGCTGTGTCAACCATGTCGTCAACAAGGATAACGTCCTTGCCTTCAACTTCACCGATGACAGTCATGTTTTCTACTACATTGGCTTTTGCACGCTGTTTGTGGCAGAGTACCAAAGGCACATTGAGATATTTAGCGTAGCTGTTGGCACGTTTAGCACCACCAACGTCAGGAGTAGCAATAACAAGGTCCTTAAGATTCAATGACTGAATGTAAGGGATAAAGATTGAAGAAGCGTAGAGGTGGTCAACCGGTACATTGAAGAAACCTTGGATTTGGTCTGCGTGAAGGTCCATTGTGATCAAACGGTCGATACCGGCTGCACTAAGCAGGTCGGCAACCAATTTGGCAGCAATTGACACACGCGGTTTGTCCTTACGGTCCTGACGAGCCCAACCGAAATACGGAACTACAGCAATAACTGATTTAGCTGAAGCACGCTTAGCAGCGTCGATCATCAGCAAAAGTTCCATCAGGTTGTCGCTGTTCGGGAAAGTGGACTGTACCAAGAACACTTCGCAACCACGGATAGATTCTTCGAACGATACTTCGAATTCACCGTCGGCAAAATGCTGGATGTTCATTTTACCTAATTCTACACCAAGTTCTGCACAAATTGCTTCAGCGAGATACTGAGATTTTGTGCCGGAAAAAATCTTAAAAGGAGGCAAGTTGTTGTTCATAGCTTTGAGCTGAAAAATTTTTTGCAAAAATACATATAAATTATGTATTCGGAGACTTCTTTGTGGCAGTTTTTTCATTTTTATTTTTCACGGCTTTGCTTTTCGGGAATTTGATTTTCCATAAAGCAGCACCGTTTCCAGCCAACTCGACATGGAAAGGCTCTGATTCAGAGAGCGTTTTTTTCGCTTTCTTTCCGGTCAGCAGTTCGGTGGCCATGAATGTTCCTTTTTGCATATTCAGTACGTCGAATGCATGCTGGGGAATGGTGATGTCGCACGAAAAAGCACAACCGGCAAAGTTGACGGCTATTACAATCACTTCGTTGTCATAGACGCGGATGTAGGTGTAGACATTGTGAGGGTTGAATGTCGGATTGTTGTAGTTGACGTACATGACATCGAAGAAACTGCCTTTGCAGATGGCTTTTTCCCTTGTTGCAAGTTTCAAGAGGGTGGCATAGGTTTCACGAAGCTGTATTTCGTCGGCCGACAGGTGGTCGTAGTTGCATTTACCGTTATTGTACCATCGTTGCAGAGTTTTTACTCCCCAATAGTCAAAAATCGTTGTACGTCCGTCGCGTCCGCTGAAGCCTTCTGCATCTTCGGCACGTTCGCCGAGTTCCTGTCCGGCATATATCATCATTGGGCCGTTGTTGATGGTTGCTGCAACTACCAGTGAGGGCAGAACCAGGTGGGCGTTGCCGGCATATTCGCGTGAGGCGAAACGCTGTTCGTCGTGATTTTCAAGGAAGTTGAGCATGTGGCGTGCAATGCCTTCCACAGTCTGCCAACAGCCTGTAATCTGTGCGGCGGAAATGTTGTGGCACTGGATTCCGCGCAATGTGTCGTAGAGGTTTACCTTGTCGTAGAGGTAGTCGAAACCTCCGCGATAAATATAGTCGCGGTAGATGTGCACGTCGTAGAGCTCGGCGATGAATTTGATGTCAGGATATTTTTCCTTAACCTGGGATATAGCCCATTGCCAGAATTCAACCGGCACCATGTGCGCCATGTCGCAACGGAAGCCGTCGACACCTTTGCCTGCCCAGAAACGCAGTATGTTGAGCATTTTGAACCATGTGTCGGGAATCGGGGAGAAGTGGGTGGAGCCGTTGCCGTAGTCGATACCGTAGTTCAGTTTTACGGTTTCATACCAGTCGTACTGATTGGGGAACGCGTGGAAACAGTCGTTGCCTGACGCTTTTGCCGGAAATTCGTTGTAGGCATCGTCGCCGCTGCCGAGGTCGAAACTCGGCGAGAATTTCTGGCGGGGAATATAATAGAAATTGTTGTTCGGACTGAAGAATACGCTTGTATCGTCGTCGGCACTGAAATCCTTAATGCCGGCAGGCGCTACATCCGAATGGTATTGGCGCGCCACATGGTTTGGCACGAAGTCGATGATTACTTTCATGCCGCAGTCGTGGGTACGCTTCACGAGCGCTTCGAATTCCTTCATGCGGTTGGGCACGTCGACAGCGAGGTCGGGATCAATGTCGTAGTAGTCCTTTATGGCATATGGAGAACCGGCATTGCCTTTGACGATATGTGGATTGTCGGGACGTATGCCGTAGCGTTCGTAGTTGGTTTTTGTGGCGTGTTCAATTTCTCCTGTATACCAGATGTGAGTGATTCCCATGTCGGCCAGGGAGTTGAGCACCGTTTCGGTTATGTCGTTCAATTTTCCGCAGCCGTTCTGCTCGATGGTGCCGTTGGGCACACAGTTGGTGTTCATGTTGGTGAACAGACGGGTGAAAATTTGATAGATGATAAGTTTGTCGTTCATATTATTTTGACAATTTGTCGATTAGTTTTGTACTTTCAATGACTTGGACTGCTTTCTGGTAGCCAATGTTGAAAAGCTTGTCCATCTCCTGTATGCTGAATGCCGTGTAGTTGCTCGCTTCTTCTGTCTTGATGACAACATCACAAAGGCGCATGTCGGGAGTTGCATTATATTTGACGAGCAGGTCGAAGCTGCGTTGTGCCACGGAAAGCAGTGTCGGCTTGTAGGGTTTGTTGACGATGGGCTGGCAGTTGGCTCCAATCAGGATGTCACATTGGCGCCGAATGGCCCAAGCCGGAAGATTTCGGACTACGCCTCCATCCACATAATTGATTCCGTTGATTTTATGAGGACGGAATATGATGGGAATGGAGCAGGAGGCTATCACTCGGTCGATGATTCCTCCAGATTCGAACTTAACCGGCACACCGTGGTCGAAGTCCGTTGCGCAGACAATGGTCGGCAGTTTCAGTTCTTCGATATTCGCGACAGGCAGGTTTGCTTTCAGGAATTTCGCCAAACCGTCGAGCTTGAAAAATCCGTCTTTAGGAATACCGAGGTTGATGAAATCCGAGAAATGGGAATTTTTGAACATGTCGAGAATCTCCTTGTAGCCGTAGCCACTGGCATAGAGTACGGACACAATGGAGCCGGCGCTGACACCCGATATGATTTCGGGCTTTATGCCATATTCGTCAAAAGCCTTCAGTATGCCCACGTGGACAAATCCCTTTGCCCCGCCACCGCTCAATGCGAGTCCGACATGGTGTTTTCTTGCTGGTTTGTCAAGCATAATGCGATTTTGAATGATACAAACTTACAACAAATTAGTAAATCGAGCAAAAGTCGGCGTGTAAAATTTTAAACCCAAAACGGTCATTCGACCGCCAGTCAAGGTTTTGCTATTGATTGTGTGCGATAGTTGGCTCTTTAGTTGTCTTCCGCATTGCTGTCTGCATCTTGCTTCCTGCTTTTCTCGATGTAGCCCGCTACATCTTCGATAAAGGCAGAAATCAATCTGCCTGACAGCAATACGCAATCCAATATAAAGTCTAATGACCGATTTGGGTTTATGAAAAAGCGACGGGCGAAATGCCGTCGGCAAATCGTCCGTCGCTGTAACGTATGTGTCCTTTTTCGGAGAGGATTATTTCAGAAGCTCGACTGAACGTTTCAGGAATTCGTCGAGAGCCTGGCCTTTAAGCAGGTTGTTTCCGAGGAGTGCCAGGTCGATAAGCTGCTTGATAAGCGGGTTGCTTGCAGCGTAGGTGCGGATAACTTCGTTTTCTTCCTTACGGATACTTTCAGCTTTGGCTTCGTTTTCCGTAATCTGCAACTTTTCGGCTTCCGTTGCATCCTTCTTGTCGCGGAGTTCGGCAACAGTTTTGTTGATGGAGTCGATGGATTCTTCCATAGGCATCACCTTGTCGTTCAATGCGGCTTTCGCATCGTCCATCACACGTTTGATGAGCGGGTGCTCGGTGTTGAGGATTACACTGTAGGAGTCAGGCAGATCACCGTAGAAGCTCATGCCGCTTTGCATTGCTGCCATTTCCTTCATGCGTCGCATGTATTCGCTCTGTGTGATTTGTACCGGTTGGGTATTTTCGCTGAGCGCTTCGAACGACACAAGGAATTCGCTCTTTTCTACTGTCGGGATCTGTGACTTGAACAGTTCGGTCATGATGTTGCGTTCCGAAGTAGAAAGCTCGGCAGTCTTGCGGTCTTCCTTCACAATGAGGTTTTCAATCACATCGCTGTCGACACGCACGAATCTCGATTTTTCGAGCTTGCGTTCCAACAGTCCGACAAAGTGGCTGCCCAACTGGTCGTCGATGACAAGCACATCGTATCCCTTGTCGGTAGCCGCCTTGATATAGCTGTACTGTGCTGTCTTGTCGGTAGTGTAGAGATAGATGAGGTTGCCGTCCTTGTCAGTCTGGTTGCTTTCGATGAGCTGCTTGTATTCGTCGAGCGTGAATTTCTTGTCGTCGGTGTTTGGCAGAAGGGCAAACTTCATGGCCGAATCACAGAACTTGTCGTCGGTCAGCATGCCGTACTCGATGAAAATCTTGATGTCGTTCCATTTTTCTTCAAACTCCTGACGGCGTGTCTTGAAAATGTTTTCAAGCTGCGAAGCAACCTTCTTTGTAATATAGGAAGAGATTTTCTTTACGTTGGCATCGCTCTGGAGATAAGAACGTGACACGTTCAACGGAATATCCGGTGAGTCGATGACACCGCGCATAATCATCATGAAGTCGGGCACTACGCCTTCTACTGAATCTGTTACGAACACCTGGTTGCAGTAGAGCTGTATGCGGTTCTGCTGTGCATCGAGGTTGTTTTTCAGTTTCGGGAAATAGAGGATACCGGTCAGCGTGAACGGGAAGTCAACGTTCAGGTGAATCCAGAACAACGGGTCTTCGTTGCCCGGATATAGTTCGTGGTAGAACTTCAGATAGTCCTCGTCTTTCAGTTCGGACGGCTGAAGAGTCCATGCCGGCTTGGTGTCGTTGATGACATTATCTTCCTCCGTGTCGACAAATTTTCCGTCCTTCCATTCCTGTTTTTTGCCGAATACGATAGGCACAGGGAGGAACTTGCAGTACTTCTTCAGCAAGGATTCGATTTTGTACTTTTCCAAAAATTCCTTGCATTCGTCGTCAATGTAAAGAATGATGTCCGTACCGCGTTCTGCCTTTTCGATTTCTGTCAATTCGTATTCCGGTGAACCGTCGCATACCCAGCTGATGGCCTTTGCACCTTCTTTATAAGAGAGTGTGCGGATTTCCACTTTCTTGGATACCATGAAGGCAGAGTAGAAGCCCAGACCGAAGTGTCCGATGATGGCATTGGCGTTGTCCTTGTATTTGGCAAGGAATTCTTCTGCACCGGAGAATGCGATTTGGTTGATATATTTTTCAACGTCTTCTGCGGTCATACCGATACCGGCATCGGAAACGGTCAATGTTCCGTTTTCCTTGTCGAGGGTCACGCGGACCTTCAAGTCGCCGAGTTCGCCTTTGAATTCGCCGCAGGAAGAAAGTGTTTTCAGTTTTTGAGTTGCGTCGATAGCGTTGGAAACGATTTCACGAAGAAAAATGTCGTGGTCGCTGTATAAGAATTTTTTGATAACCGGAAAAATGTTTTCCGTAGTTACTCCAATTTTTCCTTTTTGCATGATTGTTTGTATTTTTTGTTCTGTCCCATGATAAGCAAAAAAAATGCCATACTTGGAAAAGTATGACATTTTATCCGTTTTGTATGACGAAATTGTCAGTCGGCTGCTTATTCGCCGACGATGCATTTCAGTTTGTCGTTCTCTTTGTCGACGTCGAATTTCAGTTTTCGGCTGTTTTCCAGTTCCGCACGCAGCATCATTTCGGCCAAATCGTCCTCGATGTATTGCTGGATGGCACGCTTCAGCGGACGTGCACCGTATTGGCGGTCGTAGCCTTTCTCAACGATGAAATTCTTGGCTTCGTCGGTAATGGTCAGCTCGTAACCGAGGTCGGACACGCGCTTGATGAAACCGCGCAGCTCGATGTCGATAATCTTGAACAGGTCGTCCTTCTCAAGCGAGTTGAACATCACGATATCGTCGACACGATTTAAGAATTCCGGCGCAAACGCCTTGTTCAGAGCTTTTTGGATGACGCTGCGCGAATGTTCTTTCATGTCGCGGCCCGTATCGAAGCCGATGCCCTTGCCGAAGTCTTTCAATTGGCGTGTACCGATGTTCGATGTCATGATGATAATCGTGTTCTTGAAGTCCACATAACGGCCGAGGCTGTCGGTCAGACGACCTTCGTCCATTACCTGTAACAGCATGTTGAACACATCGGGATGCGCCTTTTCGATTTCGTCGAGAAGAATGACGCTATAAGGACGGCGGCGCACTTTTTCTGTCAACTGTCCGCCTTCTTCATAGCCCACATATCCGGGAGGCGCTCCCGTGAGGCGGGATACCGTGAATTTCTCCATGTATTCGCTCATGTCAACGCGGATAAGTGCATCTTTTGAGTCAAAAAGAAATTCTGCCAGTTTCTTGGCCAGATGGGTTTTACCTACACCCGTCGGACCGAGGAACATGAATGTGCCGATAGGGCGGTTCGGATCCTTCAGGCCCACGCGGTTGCGCTGTATTGCCTTTACGATTTTCGCTATCGCTTCGTCCTGTCCGACAATATCGTGCTGAAGTTCCGCCTTCATGTCGAGCAGTCGGGCGCTTTCCGACTGGGCGATACGCTGGACGGGCACGCCTGTCATCATGGCTACCACTTCCGCAATTTTGTCAGCATCGACGGTTTCGCGATGATTCCGCAATTCGATTTCCCAGTCGTGCTTCTGCTGGACAAGGGCCGTTTCCATCTGGTGGATTTCGTCGCGGTACTTGGCGGCAGCCTCAAACTGCTGGGCTTGTGCGGCTTTCAGTTTAAGAACGGTGGTTTCGCTGATTTTCTCTTCAAGAGCAATGAGCGATTGGGGGGCATTTACGTTAGCCATGTGCACACGGGCACCCGCTTCGTCGAGGGCGTCGATGGCCTTGTCGGGGAAGGAGCGGTCGCTGACATAGCGTTGTGTCAGTTTGACACACGCTGCCAGAGCGGCATCCGTAAATGTCACGTTATGATGGTTTTCATAATTTGCTTTGATGTTCTGCAAAATCCGCAGCGTTTCTTCGGGTGATGTCTGCTCGACGATAACTTTCTGGAAACGACGTTCCAATGCTCCGTCCTTTTCGATGCTTTTGCGGTATTCGTCGAGGGTGGTGGCACCGATACATTGCAAGTCGCCGCGTGCAAGTGCCGGTTTCAGCAGGTTGGCGGCATCCATTGTACCCGTAGAATTTCCGGCTCCCACAATGTTGTGGAGCTCGTCGATGAACAGGATAATGTCCTTGTTCTTTTTCAGCTCGTCGAGGATAGCCTTGATACGTTCCTCAAACTGTCCGCGGTACTTTGTGCCGGCTACTACGGCGGCCATGTCCAACGAGATGACACGCTTGTCGTAGAGCAGGCGTGACACTTGCCGTTGCTTGATTCTCAGGGCAAGACCTTCCACAATGGCCGATTTTCCCACACCCGGCTCGCCGATCAGTACCGGATTGTTTTTCTTGCGGCGGCTGAGAATTTGTATCAGTCGCTCTATTTCGTGGTCTCGGCCTACAACCGGGTCCAGTTTGCCTTCTTCGGCTGCCTGCGTGATGTCGTTGCCGAACTTGTTCAGTACGGGGGTGTCGTTAGGGCCGGATTTCTTCGGCTGTTGGTTTTGGCGGTCGGTGGTGTTTCCTTCGTTCTCCTTCTGTGGCTCTTCGGGAAAACCGTCATCGTCATCGTCAAAATCGTTGTTTTCATATTTACCGGAAAGCTGCATCGTGGTCAGTTCTCGGCTATATTTTGTCCTCTTTTCAGGTATACTCATGTCAATATTTATAGATTTTCATAATTTGACTATCAAAAATAATGCCAAAAGTTCAACTCTTTATTGGGCCACCTGCTTCTTTTCTTATTTAGGAGATAAGAAGATTTTTTTGACACTTTTTGGATTTAATTGAAATATATATGTTATCTTTGATTAATAGTCCGTTAAAAATTCAACATATCGGCTAAG
>OLQD01001004.1_pt1 | contig 25006 bp, 25 predicted proteins | sample 1672841 | NCBI WGS metagenome assembly OLQD01 (sample SAMEA3136729, study PRJEB25190) | human gut metagenome | biome: human gut; feature: human-associated habitat; material: faeces | place: Austria | collected 2013 | reverse complement strand
TACTTAAATCCTGTCAGACACTCGATCAATCCGACATTATAATGCTCTGCGATCGACAAGCTGAAAGGATTCTTTGACAAGTTCTTTGGGATTGGCGGAAATTTATTTGAGGTGAAAAACAATGACGAAGACTGAAAGTGCTCAGTTGGCATGTGAGAAAGTTTTAAATGGAATAGAAGACGATACTATAACAACGACATCTGCTCTTTTACAATGTTTAAAAATCGCAAGGCTTTTGAATGACGTGGATGCAATTATATGGCTACAGTATGAATACGGTGGGTATCCTAAAGAAGCGGATGGGGTTCATATTCCATCGGCAGCTTTTGACATCGGATATAAAAATGGACGAGGGTTTATTGACAAAACTGGAAAATGCATTTTTACGGAACTTGCATCTGAATTAGAAAAGAAAGTGGAGGCAGAGAAAAATGCAGTTAATAATTTTACTACAAAGGGTGCGTCGGTGTCTGGAGATTACGCTGCTGTTGCGGTAAATAATTTAACAGCATCGGTAACAATGTCTACAAGAAATATAGTGGATGATATTGGACTAACAGAGAAAAAACTCTCAGTTTTAAAATCAAGGTATTATGATTATGCTCTGAAGAAGCAGATTGAGATTTCATTTGGAAATGTGGCGACAACGGTTTTTTCTGAATATCGAACAAGAGTGGAAAATGAGTTTTCTAAGCTTTCAAAAGAAATTCTTCTTAAACTTCAAGCGATAGAGGATAAAATTGGTTCAGATAATCCGGAACTATACTCGCAGGCGTTAACAACGTGTAGAAGACTTTTTGAGGAAACGGCCAAAGAACTGTTTGAAAAATACTTTCCGGGATACGAAGAGAAAAAGTATAAAACAAAATCTGGAAAGGAAATTGACGTTAGTGGAGAGCACTATAAAAATAAACTTTCAGCGGTGATTGAAAAGCTGGAAGATAAGAGCCCCTCTAAAAGTATGGTTGGAAGCAATGTGATTTATCTACTGGATTGGATGGATAATCTGACGGACTTGCAATGCAAGGGTGTTCATCATGAGGTGACAAGACAAGATGCGACCCGGTGCATTATTCAAACCTATATTTGCTTGGGAGACATTTTAAGCCTTCAGGATGAATGATGGAATTATCCTTGATTTTGGATGAATCATCGGCTATAATACTCCCAGAGATCCCACTGGTTGTGTGATACTATCCTGATACTAAAAAATCAGCAAGCCACATCTACCACGGCAATCTCATGGAAAAATGAACATCCCCAAATAGCATTACTAAACAAATTTGTTTAGTAAGAATCTGGACTTACCGAGCTCGAGTAATCCCCAATAGCACCATCACCCCGGAGGGTTCCGTGAAAACGAAACCTCCCGGGGTGTTTTTATCTTTCCAGCACGATCAAACAAGCCGTAACATTCAAAGTATCTCCTGTATCAGCGCAAACTCTAAGCATTTTGACCGCAGTATTTTACACAAAAAAGCCCGAAACCCCTTTCTTCTCTGCCTGCAGGGGAGTATAATAAAATCTGTTGTTTGCAAAATAGGAAAGGGGAAGTATCAACTATGGAATCGAAGCAGAGGCTTCTGGAGCCGCAGCTCGTCCAAACGGGAAGGGCAGATCAATTCAGCCGCAAGGTGTTCTGCGATGGAATGCGGGATGGCGTGCCCATTGCGCTGGGCTATTTTGCGGTATCGTTTTCGTTGGGCATTGCGGCGCGCAAGGCGGGCTTTACGCCGTTTCAGGGATTTCTTGTCAGTCTGCTGAACAACGCCTCCGCAGGCGAATATGCCGCATTTGCGCTGATTATGGCAAATGCCACCTATTTTGAGGTGGCGGTCATCACCCTGATTGCTAATGCACGGTATCTACTGATGAGCTGCGCGCTGGCACAGCGCTTTGCGCCGGAAACACCCTTCTGGCATCGGCTGCTCATCGGCTATGACGTCACGGACGAGCTGTTCGGCATTACCATCGCCCGCCCGGGCAGCCTGAACCCGTACTATATCTATGGTGCTATCCTGCTGGCGGCACCGGCTTGGGCATCCGGTACGGCGCTGGGCATTATAGCGGGCAATCTACTGCCGCTGCGGGTGGTCAGCGCCCTGAGTGTGGCACTGTACGGGATGTTTTTGGCTATCATCATCCCGCCGGCTCGCAAAGACCGGATCGTTGCGGTGCTGGTGGTCATCAGTTTTGCGCTGAGCTTTCTGTGCAGCTATCTGCCGGGCATCTCGGCGCTCTCCGAGGGCACTCGCACCATTCTTTTAACGGTGGCGATCTCCGGTGCAGCGGCGGTGCTGTTCCCGGTCAGGCAGGAGGAAAACGAAGATGACGCATAACAATTATATCTATATTGCGGTCATGGCGCTGGTATCCTATGCCATCCGCATCCTGCCGCTGACACTGATCCGCAAACCAATCAAAAACCGCTTTATCCAGTCGTTTTTGTACTATGTGCCCTATGTAACGCTGGCTGTGATGACTTTTCCGGCTATCATTCAGGCAACGCAGAGCCCGGCAGCGGGTGCCGTTGCACTGGTAGTTGGCATCGCCGCCGCATGGTTTGGCGCGAGCCTGTTTCAGGTGGCTGCAGGCTGCTGTGCAGTGGTGTTCGTGCTGGAATTTTTTATCTGAGACCTTATAGCGGGGGAACAAAATGAAGAAGATCCTTGTAACCGGTGCAGGCGGCTTTGTAGGCTCCCGCGTGATGCAGCAATGGGCGGGGCATTACGAACTGTGCACCTTTCCTAAAGGCTTTCTGGCAACAGCAGGGGAGGACGCCGTGCGGCAGGCTGTTTTGCAGCAGCGCCCGGATGTCATTCTGCACACTGCAGCCATTTCGGATACCGGTTACTGCGCCGATCACCCGGAGCAGGCTTACCGTGCCAATGTGGAGCTGCCGGTCTGGTTTGCCCGGGCGGCAGCTGAGACTGGCGCAAAACTGGTGGCTTTCAGCTCGGATCAGGTCTACGCAGGCGTGACGCAGTCCGGCCCGCTGCCGGAAACCATTCCGTTACAGCCTTCCAATGTGTACGGGCATGGCAAACTGGAAATGGAACAGCGGGTGCAGGCGCTCTGCCCGAGCGCCGTGTTGCTGCGCGCCACATGGATGTACGACCTGCCGGGGTACCAGCTGCCCATCCGGGGCAACCTGCTGCTGAACCTTCTGCGTGCGGCACAGCGGGGAGAATCTGTCCGCTTTTCTGTCCAGGATTTCCGGGGCATCACCTATGTCCGTCAGGCGGTGGCGCTGCTGGATCCTGCCTTGACCCTGCCCGGCGGGGTCTACAACTTTGGCAGCGAAAATGCCGAAAACATGGTGCTGACCGCCCGGCAATTCGCTGAGACGCTGGGAATCACGGTCGATATTCAGGAAGCCGACTGGGCACGGAACCTTGCAATGGATTGCAGCAAGCTGCGGGCGCAGGGCATCGTATTTGACACCACACAGACCGGTCTTACGCGTTGTCTGCGGGATTATGGATTGCGCTGACCTCAGAGAATCAAATTTTTCCGTATCGCACAAAAAACAGAGAAAAGCACAAAAAAAGCAGGGGATTCTGTATGCTGCCAGCAACATCGGGCTGGACAAATCATGCAGAAACCCTGCTTTTTTGCTTGTCTGCCGGAGAAAAGTTCGATTATAGAATGCAGCAATTTTTCATATAAAAGTCATACTTATTTTACATCTTATCTGCATTTTGCTATAATATTTTCGCTTTTTTGCAAAGCATCCGAACCGCATAAACCTTTAAAACCTTGAGGAGAGTGGAATTTTTGAAGGAAGTCAAGCTTGAAGAAGCGGCTTATCAGTTTGAAGCCAAAATGTCCCTGCGTCAGGCCATCCCGCTGGGCTTGCAGCACGTCTGCGCCATGTTCGTGGGCAACCTGACCCCGCTGCTGATCATTACCAGCGCCTGCGGCATTGCAGGCGGCGAGTTTGCAGACCTGCAGGTCACCCTGCTGCAGAGCGCCATGTTCGTGGCAGGTATCGTCACGCTGGTGCAGCTGTTCACCATCGGACCCGTGGGCGGTGCAGTACCTATTATCATGGGCACCAGCTCCGGCTTTATTGGCGTGTTCAACAGCGTTGTGGGCACGATGGGCGGCGGTGTGCTGGCCTATGGTGCGATTATGGGCGCATCCATCATCGGCGGTATTTTTGAAAGCGTGCTGGGCTTCTTCCTGAAGCCGCTGCGCAGGTTCTTCCCGCCGGTGGTCACCGGCACGGTGGTGCTTTCCATCGGCCTTTCGCTGATTTCGGTAGGCATCAACTCCTTCGGCGGCGGCAACAAAGCCAAGGACTTCGGCTCTGTGGAAAACCTGCTGCTGGCACTGTTCGTGCTGGTGGTCATCCTGTTCTTCAAGCACTGGACCACCGGTTTTCTCAGCTCCTCCGCCATCCTCATCGGTATTCTGGCCGGTTATGCGGCTGCTTTCATCATGGGTCTGGTGCTGCCCACCACCGGTGTAACTGCTGATGGCGTAGAGTTCACCAAGGCATGGGTGCTCAACTGGAGCAAGGTGGCGCAGGCTTCCTGGTTCGCAGTGCCCAAGCTGATGCCGGTCAAGGTGGTATTTGACGCCCGTGCGATCCTGCCGGTGCTGATCATGTTCATCGTTACCGCAGTTGAGACCGTGGGCGATATCTCCGGCGTGATGGAGGGCGGTATGAACCGTGAGCCCTCTGATAAGGAGCTGTCCGGCGGCGTCATCTGCGATGGTCTCGGCTCTGCCTTTGCCGCACTGTTCGGCGTGCTGCCCAACACTTCTTTCAGTCAGAACGTGGGTCTGGTGGCCATGACCAAGGTGGTCAACCGTATGGCACTGGCTTCCGGTGCTGTGTTCCTGATCCTCTGCGGTCTGATCCCCAAGCTGGGCGCGCTGATCTCCATCATGCCGCAGGCCGTTCTGGGCGGTGCAGCCGTTATGATGTTCTCTTCCATCGTGGTCAGCGGCATCCAGCTGATCACCAAGGAAAAGATGACCCCGCGCCACCTGACCATCGTGTCTGTGGCACTGGGCGTGGGCTACGGTATGGGTGCCAACAGCGGCATTCTGGCACAGGCTCCGCAGGTCTTCCAGCTGATCTGTGGCGAGTCCGGTATCGTTCCGGCCGCCTTTGTGGCGATTCTGCTGAACGTGCTGCTGCCCAAGAACGATATGGCAGAGTAAGCTTTAGCCTTTTTGCCGGGCAATGGTCTCCAGTTGCTGCAACACCTCCGGGGTGTCTGCATCCAGCAGTTCTGCGCTGTCTGCAATGCAGATCGTGCGCACCTGTGCAGGGTACTTTTTAAGCAGCACGTTGCCGCCTTTGCTTTCCGGTAGGGTGAGCAGTTCCGAAAAGAAACTGCTTCCAAACAGAACGGGACTTCCAACAAGAGGTGTCGGGTCGTTATCGGCCACGGCGCCCAGACGGAAGATCTCCCGTTCTGTTTCTTTTTGCCATTCTGTCGGGGATGGCTGTTCGCGGCAAAAGCGCTCTGTCATAGTTTCTACCGTCTCCCGGCGCAGCAGGGGCTGATCCCCGGGCAGAAATATACAGCCGCTAAGCTCCGGCTGCTGCTCCAGCAGTGCCGAAAGGCCCAGTCGAACGGTATCATTGCGGCCGGGCAGACTGTGCAGCAGCACCGGGACGCCGTGCGCCCTGCACAACGCCTGCACCTCTTCCGAGCGGGTCACCACGATGCGGGCAGCGATACCGGGTGTGGCGGTAGCGGCAAAAGCCCGGCAGAGCATGGGCTGGCCGCAAAAATCCGCCAGCAGTTTGTTTGTGCCAAACCGGCGGCTCAGCCCAGAAGCCATGATCACACAGCCGACCGTAAGCGACTTCTTCATACAAAAACACTCCTTCAGCAGCATTTTATAATAGTATTATACCGAAAGCTGTGATAAAATAAAAGCAGAGATATCGCAGCGATAGAAAAGAGAGGTACTGCACATGATGACGATCCGAGAATACAAGCGGGCAGAAAGTCTGGAGGAAGCGTGGCAGCTGAACCAGAAAAAGCCAAACCGCATTTTGGGCGGCATGATCTGGCTGAAGATGGAAACCATCAATGTCGGCACCGCCATCGACCTTTCCGGTCTGGGACTGGATACCATTGAGGAGACCGAGGATAGTTTTTCCATCGGCGCTATGGTCACCCTGCGCCAGCTGGAACAGCATCCGGGGCTTGCCGCCTACACCCACGGCGCCATGCGTGAGGCTGTGCGCCATATCGTGGGCGTACAGCTGCGCAATCTGGCGACCGTGGGCGGCAGCATTTACAGCCGGTTCGGCTTTTCGGATGTGCTGACCATGTTCCTTTCCATGGATTGTGATGTAGAGCTGTACAAGGGCGGCATCCTGCCTTTGCAGGAATATGCCCAGCGTCCCTACGACCGGGACGTTCTGGTGCGGCTGATCGTAAAAAAGACACCGATGCAGCTTTATTACCAGTCGGTGCGCAACAGCCAGACCGATATCCCGGTGCTGACCTGTGCTGCCGCCCGGATGGAGACCGGAGATTACCGCATCGTCATCGGTGCGCGTCCGCTGCGCGCCGTGCGGTTCGAGCTCCCGGCAGAGCCTGCCCATGCGGCAGAACAGCTTGCTGTACAGTTTGCCGAAAGCGTAAAGGCGCAGGTCATTACCGGCTCCAATATGCGCGGCAGCGCCGAATACCGCAGGCATCTGGCTGGCGTGCTGACAAAGCGCGCGGTACTGGAACTGGAACAGCGTAAAATGCAGGAGGAAAAGTAAATGCAGATCACACTTACATTGAACGGTGTCCGGGTATCCGAGGAGATCACCCCGGATATGCTTTTGATCGATTTTGTCCGTGCACACGGCTGCAAGAGCGTTAAGCGCGGCTGCGAGACCTCCAACTGCGGTCTGTGCACGGTGTTCATGGACGATAAGCCGGTGTTGTCCTGCTCGGTGCTGGCAGCCCGCGCCGATGGACATAAGATCACTACGCTGGAGGGCTTGCAGGAGGAGGCCGCTGAGTTTGGTGCCTTTATTGCAGATCAGGGCGCAGAGCAGTGTGGCTTCTGCAACCCGGGCTTTATCATGAACGCGCTGGCTTTATTCCGGGAGCAGCCGTACCCCACCGAAGAGCAGGTGAAGGAATACCTTGCCGGAAACCTGTGCCGCTGCTCCGGCTACGAGGGCCAGCTGCGCGGCATCATGAGATTTCTGGCATGGAAAAAGCAGAAGGAGGGCGTACAGTGAAAACCGTCAACAAACCGTTCCGCAAAAAAGACGCGATGCAGTTGGTCACCGGCCAGCCTGTCTATATGGATGATCTCATCCCGCAGGACTGCCTGATCGTCAAGCTGCTGCGCTCGCCCCATGCAAACGCCATTGTCCGCACCATCAACACCGCCGTTGCCAAAAAAGTGCCCGGCATCGAAGCTATCTTCACTTGGGAGGATGTGCCGCAGGATGCCCGCCGCTACACGCAGGCCGGCCAGACCTACCCGGAAGCCAGCCCCTACGACCGTCTGCTGATCGATCGCCACGTCCGCTTTGTGGGAGACGTGGTGGCCATCGTAGCCGGTAAGGACGAAAAGTGCGTGGACAAGGCGCTCAAGCTCATTAAAGTGGATTATGAGGTGCTGGAAGCCGTGCTGGATTTCCACACCGCAAAGGATAATCCTATCCTTGTGCACCCAGAGGACAACTGGGAGAGCCTTGCCCCCGTGGGTGCCGACAATAAGCGCAACCTCTGCGCTCATGATGAATGCGGCAACGGTGATATCGACGCTGTGCTGGCCGGGTGTGATGTGGTCATCGACCATGTGTACCACACCAAGGCCTGCCAGCAGGCCATGATGGAGACCTTCCGTACCTATTGCTCCATCGATACTTACGGCCGGCTGAATGTGCTCAGCTCTACCCAGATCGTTTTCCATGCCCGCCGCAACATCGCCAATGCACTGCATATCCCCAAATCCATGGTGCGTGTTTCCAAGCCCCGCATCGGCGGCGGTTTTGGCGCAAAGCAGACCGCTGTCAGCGAGGTTTACCCGGCCTTTGTGACTTGGATGACCAAAAAACCTTCCAAGCTCATCTTTAGCCGCGTGGAAAGCCAGACGGCTTCTTCGCCGCGCCATGAGATGGAAATGCACGTCCGTCTGGGTGCGACCAAGGACGGTATTGTGAAGGGCATCGACCTGTACACCCTGTCCAACACCGGCGCTTACGGCGAGCACGGCCCCACTACCGTTGGTCTGTCCGGTCATAAGTCCATTCCGCTGTACGGCAAGGCCGAAGCCTTCCGCTTTGTCAGTGATGTGGTATATACCAACCACATGTCTGCCGGTGCGTACCGCGGCTATGGTGCTACGCAGGGTCTGTTTGCGGTGGAGTCTGCGGTGAACGAGCTGGCACACAAGCTGAACATGGATCCCATTGCACTGCGTCTAAAGAACACCGTACAGGAGGGCGATGTAATGCCCGCCTACTACGGTGCTGTAAATACCAGCTGCGCACTGGACCGGTGCGTACTCAAGGTACGTGAGATGATCGACTGGGAGCACAAGTACCCCGCCCGGGATATGGGCAACGGCAAGATCCGTGCCGTAGGCATGGGTATGGCCATGCAGGGCTCCGGTATCTCCGGCATGGATGTGGGCAGCGCTACCCTCAAGCTGAATGATGACGGCTTCTATACCCTGATGATCGGCGCTGCCGATATGGGCACGGGCTGCGACACCACGCTGGCACAGATCGCCGCCGAGGTTCTGGACTGCCCGCTGGATAACATTACTGTCTTTGGTGCGGATACGGATTCCTCTCCCTATGATTCCGGCTCTTATGCTTCCAGCACAACCTATGTCACCGGCAAGGCCACTGAGAAGTGCGCCATGAAGCTGCGGGAACAAATCTGCAAACTGGGCGCAGAGCTGCTGGGCTGCCCGGCGGATGCTGTGGAGTTTGACGGCAAGGTCGTGTTTGAAAGTGCCGACCCCACCCGCCAAAAGACTTTGTCCGAGATCGCTTTTGCTTCCCAGTTCGGTCATAAAATCCCGCTGGAATTCACCGAGACTCACACCTCGCCTTTGTCGCCGCCGCCGTATATGGTGGGCGCTGCCGAAGTAGAGGTTGATACCGAGACCGGCGAGGTGAAGGTGCTGGAGTTTGACGCCTGCGTGGACTGCGGTACGCCCATCAACCCCAATTTGACCCGCGTGCAGGCTGAGGGCGGTATTTTGCAGGGTATCGGTATGACCCTGACCGAGAACATCACCTACGACAAAAACGGCTACCCGGAGGAGAACTCTCTGTTCCAGTACAAGATCCCTGCCCGCAACGATATCGGGCATATCCATGTGGAGTTTGAGAACAGCTACGAGCCCAACGGCCCCTTTGGCGCAAAGTCCATCGGTGAGGTGGTTATCAATACGCCGCTGCCCGCCATCTCGGACGCCATCTACAACGCCATCGGCACCCGCTTCTACGAGCTGCCCATCACCCCGGAGCAGATCGCCATGGCAGTTGCAGCCAAGCAGTAATAGCAGATGCTGAACGAAAAAGAGCTTCCGTTTCTGACAGAGAAGGGGCATATCGTTTCTCTGGTAGGCGGCGGGGGAAAAACGACCCTGCTGTATGCCATGGCAGACCACTGTGCCCGCAAGGGCTGGCGGGTGCTTGTAACCACGACCACCCATATCCGGCAGCCTTCTGCCTGTTATGCACCGGATGAAGCGTCTCTTTCTGCCCTATGGCAGGCGGGTCACTACGTAGTGATCGGCACCCCGGCAGAAAACGGGAAGCTGACCCTGCCGCCGCAGCAGCTTTTGCGCCGGATGGCGCAGGCAGATGCGGTATTCATTGAGGCGGACGGGGCAAAGCACCACCCCTGCAAGCTCCCGGCGGCGCACGAGCCGGTGCTGCTACCCCAAAGCGATATCGTTTTGGCGGTGGCAGGGCTTTCGGCGCTGGGTAAGCCCTTGCGGGAGGTCTGCTTCCGCTATGATGCCATCCGTCCGCAGTTTTTAGCAGTTGCGCCGGATGCGCCCCTTACGCCGCCCATGCTGGCACAGCTGCTTGCAAGCACGCAGGGGGGCCGCAAGGCGGTGGGAGACCGGCAGTTTTACGCCGTACTCAATCAGGCCGATACACCGGAATTGCAGCAGCAGGGCATACAAATACAACAGCTTTTGCGTCAGCAGGACATTCCGTGCGTACTGACGCATTTTAAAGAGGAAGAACGTGCATGAGCAAGGAAGATAAGATCGTATTCTGTACCGGGGGCGGCTGCACCGCAAAGCTGGGTGCCGGGGTGCTGAGCCGTATTCTGGAAAAGCTGCCCCGGGGCGAAAAAGACCCGGATCTTCTGGTCGGATACGACAGCCGGGATGATGCCGCAGTCTACCGCATTACGGACAACATTGCACTGGTGCAGACTGTGGACTTTTTTCCGCCGATGGTGGACGACCCCTACACCTTTGGGCAGATCGCAGCCACGAACGCTCTGAGTGATGTTTATGCCATGGGCGGCGAGGTAAAGACTGCCTTAAATCTGGTCTGCTTCCCGGAGGATATGGATCTGAACGTGCTGGGCGAGATTTTGCGCGGCGGTGCTGAAAAGGTGGCAGAAGCGGGCGGCAGTCTTGCAGGCGGGCATTCCATTGCGGACAGCGGGGTGAAATACGGTCTTTCCGTGACCGGCCTTGTTGACCCGCACCGGATGTACACGAATGACACCGGCGTGCCCGGTGATAAGCTGGTATTGACCAAGGCTTTGGGTGTGGGTCTGCTGTGTACGGCAAACCGCGTAGGCGAGGCCGCCCCGGAGGAAATGGAAGCCGCCATCCGCTCCATGACCACCCTGAACAAAATGGCAGCAGAGATCAGCCGCAAATACCGCGTCCATGCCGCTACGGATGTGACGGGCTTCAGCTTTCTCGGCCATCTGCACGAGATGATGGGCGGCAAGCTTTCCTGTATCATCCATGCAAATGCCGTGCCGGTGCTGCCGGGCGCAGAAAAGGCAGCCGATGCGTTTTTGTACACCGCCGCCGGGCAGCGCAACCGCAACCATACCGGGCCGTTCGTCCAGTTTGAAAACGTAAGCTTTGCCATGGAGGAAGTTTTGTTCGACCCGCAGACCTCCGGCGGGCTGCTTCTGGCGGTAGACCAGGCAGATGCAGCGGCACTGGAACAGGAACTGCGCGCCGCAGGGCTGCCTGCAAGCATTGTAGGAGAGATCCTGCAGAAACAGGAAATTGAGATCACCGTAACAGACAAATGAGAGGAGTAATCAGCATGGCTGAATTTATCAAAGTGGATGCGCTGGGCGATGCCTGCCCGCTGCCTGTCGTCAAGGCAAAAAAGGCGGTTTCCGAGCTGCAGGGCGCGGGACAGGTGGAGGTACTGGTGGACAACGAGATCGCCGTACAGAACCTGACCAAGATGGCACAGCAGAAGGGCTATCAGTATAGTGCTGAAAAGCTGGAAGAGCGCAAATACCGCGTGCTGTTCACGCTGGGCGAAGCAGAAAGCGCACCGGCAGAGCAAGCCCCTGTCTGCGTACCGGATGCCCGCACGGATACGGTGGTGGCTATTTCCGCTGCCGTTATGGGCGAGGGCAGCGAGGAGCTGGGCAAGACCCTGCTCAAGGCCTTTGTGTTCGCACTGACCCAGCAGGACAAGCTGCCCAAGACGATCCTGTTCTATAATGGCGGCGCAGCGCTGACCTGTGAAGGCTCTGCCATGCTGGAGGATCTTAAGGCATTGGAAGCACAGGGCGTGGAGATCCTGACCTGCGGTACCTGCCTGAACTTCTACGGCCTTACCGAGAAGCTGGCTGTGGGCAGTGTGACCAACATGTACACCATTGCCGAAAAGCTGACGCAGGCAGGGAACGTGGTAAAGCCGTGATTTATCTTGACAACGCAGCCACCACCCTGCATAAACCACCGCAGGTGGAACAGGCTATTGTGGAGGCACTGCATACGGCTGGCAATCCCGGGCGCGGCGCACACGAGCCTACCCTTCACGCCGCACGGGTCGTGCTGGATACCCGTCTGGCGCTGACAGAGCTTTTCCATGCACCAGACCCTTCCTGCATTGTTTTTGCCGCCAATGCGACCATGGCACTGAACACCGTGCTGAACGGCGTACTGCACCCGGGCGACCATGTGATCACAACGGTATGCGAGCATAACTCCGTTCTACGCCCACTATACCGGTTGCGGGCGCAGGGGGGAGAAGTCTCCTTGACAGGTGTGGATGCAGCTGCCCGGCTGTGCTACGACCAATGGGAAGCGTTGCTGCGCCCCACGACCCGTGCACTGGTGGTGACGGGAGCTTCCAATGTGACCGGCAACGGCACTGACCTTGCCCGCGCAGCAGACTTTGCGCACCGGCATGGTCTAGCGCTGATCGTGGACGCAGCCCAGACCGCAGGTGCGCAGCCCATTGATGTGCAGCGGCTTGGCATAGATGCTTTGTGCTTTACCGGGCACAAGGCGCTTTTGGGGCCGCAAGGCACCGGCGGCGCTTATGTGCGCCCCGGCCTGCGTGTTGCGCCGCTCCTTGTGGGCGGCAGCGGTGTGCACAGCTTTGACGAAACGCACCCATTGCAGATGCCCACCGCACTGGAGGCTGGCACACTGAACGTGCACGGCCTTGCCGGGCTGTGCGCCGGGGTGCGCTGGCTGCTGGAGCAGGGTGTAGAAAACCTTGCTGCCCGGGAAAGCTCCCTTACCCGCCTGTTTTATGAGCAGGTGTGCACTGCGCCGGGCGTAACGGTGTATGGTGATATGACCATGCAGCCCCGTGCGCCCATTGTAGCACTGAATATCGGGCAAGAGGATTCTGCCCGGGTGGCAGATATCTTGTGGGAGGACTATGGCGTCTGCGTGCGTGCCGGAGCGCACTGTGCTCCGCTGATGCACAAGGCGCTTGGCACTGTGGAGCAGGGCGTAGTACGGTTCAGCTTTTCCCATTTCAATACGGAGCAGGAGGTGCAGCGGGCAGCGCAGGCGGTCTGCGCACTTGCCCGGGAACTTTTATGCGAATAAAACGAAATTATATCGTGCTTTCCTTCCGTACCACTTTAGAGGCTATGGAGTGGGAAAAGCAATGCCATGCCCGACAGGTGCCCGGGCGTCTGATCCCGCTGCCGCGTGAGATCTCGGCGGGGTGCGGGCTTGCATGGCGTATGCTGCCGGAGGACTGGCAAAGTTGGCAGGCAGCACTGGATCAAACACAGTTTGATAAGGTAACGCCTGTGGAGCAATAACAGAGGGAGAAAAACACCAATGAACAGACAAACGCTTGCAGACGTTCTGCAAGATACAAACCAGACCGGCAGCTATACGCTGGCTACCGTGCTGGAAGGTGCAGAGACGGGCAGTCAGCTGCTGCTGCGGGACGGTGCCGTTGTGTGGCAGACCCAGAGTACCGAACTTTTGCAGCGCCAGCTTTCCGCTCTGCAAGCCTGTACCGCCACGGGCTTTCTTACGCTGGACGGGCAGCGGGTATTTGCCGAGCGCTTTGGTGCTGTGCCGCAGCTGGTAGTCTGCGGCGGCGGTCATGTGGCAGCTGCTTTTGTAAAGCAGGCAAAGCTTCTCGGCCTGCCGGTGCTTGCCATAGACGACCGGGAGGAGTTTGCCCAACAGCTGCGCGCCGCCGGAGCGGATACCGTGCTTTGTGCTCCCTTTGCACAGGCACTTCAAAATGTGCCCGGCGGGGCAGAAACCTATTTTGCAGTGCTGACCCGCTCCCACGCCTTTGATTTGGATTGCCTTACCCAGATCCTGCAAAAGCCCGCGGCCTATGTGGGCATGATGGGCAGCCGTGGCCGTGCCGCACTGGTGCGCCGTCAGCTGTTGGAGAACGGTCTGGACAGCCAGCGAATTGATGCACTCTGCGCGCCCATTGGCCTTGCCATTGGGGCGCAGACGGCTGAGGAGATCGCGCTTTCAATTCTGGCGCAGATCGTGCAGGTCAAGAATGCCCGCCCCCAGACCGAGGGCTATCCCATCACCTTGCTGGATGCGATAGTGCAGGCAGAAAAAGCCAGCACCCCGGCGGTGCTGGCTACCATCGCTGCGCGGCACGGCTCCACTCCGCGGGATGTGGGCGCAAAGATGCTCATTCTGCCCGATGGCAGTACAGTTGGCAGCGTGGGCGGCGGTATTATGGAGTATTACACGGTACAGGCTGCTCAGAAGCTGTTGGCACAGGCTGCGCCCGTTCTGCAATGCCTGCAGCTTTCGGCTGACGGCAAAAACGAGGATACGGCCATTGCTGCCTGCGGCGGTTCCATGGAGGTGCTGTTGCAGACACTTTTCCCCGGGGAGGGAGCAAAATGAAAAAGGATGCCTTGATCATCGTACGCGGCGGCGGCGACCTTGCCACTGGAACCATCCACCGGTTGTGGAGCGCCGGGCTGCGGGTGCTGGTACTGGAAACGACACAGCCCGCGGCCATCCGCCGTCAGGTGGCTCTGTGCGAAGCAGTGTATGAAGGCGAAACAATTGTTGAGGGTCTGCACGCTGTCCGTATTGAAACATTAGAGCAGGCGCAGTCCGTCTGGGCGCAGAGCGCTGTTCCGGTGCTCATTGACCCGGAGGGAGCCTGTATTGCCCGGGCAAAGCCGGAGGTCGTAGTGGACGCCATTCTGGCCAAGCGCAACCTTGGCACCCATCGGGATATGGCACCGCTGACCATTGCCCTTGGCCCAGGCTTTGTGGCCGGGCAGGACGTGGATGCCGTGGTGGAGACCAAACGCGGCCACCGGCTGGGCAGGATCATTCGGGAGGGGAGCGCTATCCCCAATACCGGTATCCCCGGAGTCATCGGCGGGTATGGCGCGGAGCGGGTGATCCATGCACAGGCTGGCGGTGTTTTTATGAATGTGCGTAAAATTGGCGATTTGGTAGAGAAGGGTGAAGTTATTGCTACCATCCGCACCCCGGAGGGGAAAGATATCCCGGTCACAGCACAAATTTCCGGCATTCTGCGCGGATTGCTGCGCAGCGGCTATCCAGTCACACCGGGCTTTAAGATCGCGGATATCGACCCCCGGCGGGAGGAACTTTCCAACTGTTTCCTGATTTCGGATAAATCCCGCTGTATTGCCGGCAGTGTACTGGAGCTTGTCTGTGCGCAGGTGTGGCAGTAAAACCTATATAAAAATAACCCCTGCCGTTTTGCGGAAAGGTCTGCAAATACGGCAGGGGTTTTATGGTTCTATGTTAGTTGCGGTAGCAGCGATCCTGTCCTACAAGCCAGTTTTCACACAGGCGCTGAGCTTCCTCAAGACTGCGGCTCTCGCAGTCAAAGAATGCGCCGCGCATAGAGCAGTAGGAGTAGTGCACCTTAGAAACGCCGTTGCCATCCTTGAAGCGCTCGTATCGTTCTTCACCGGGCATCAGAAAAAGCTGTTCCATGGTTCCTTCTCCTTTGTTTTCAAGCAGTATAAACGACCGCCGGGCGGCGGCACACAACGCTTGCTATTGTATCACGATGGAGATCGGTTTGCCATTGTCTTTTTATCCAAAGATACGCCAGCTTTTTCTCTGCGGTTGTGTCAAAGAAGGGCTTGACAAATCATTCGTGCAAACTGCGTTCCTTTTCCAGCGCTGCTTTCATGCCGTGGATACGCCCCAGTGCATAGGAGAGCATTGCTGCGCACAACAGGTTCAGCCAGCCGCAGCGAGCTTGATTTAGAGAGTTCGTTATGCCAAGAATCAGGTTTGCCAGACAGAGCAGGGAAAGCATCCGGTCGATACGACTCAGGTGCGTCAGACGGGAGTCGATATCCGAGAGCAGCTCAAAGCTGCCAAGCTCCGCTTTCCGACGGAAGTACACCCAGTTGACACAGCCACCGATATACTCTGCACCCAGCTCCTTTACAAAGGCGCGGTAATCACTGCTGGGGTTCATCTCCAAGCGGATGATATACTCGCCCGGTTCGCAGCGCACAAAGGTATAAAAGGAAAACCCGGTATTGTCCAGTACCCAGCCCTCCTGCGCCATCTCGTTCAGCCAGCGCTCTTCTTTTTCAAAATCCCACACAAAGAAAAGCTTGAAAACGGTTTTCTTTTCCCTCATAAGGCTTCCTCCTTCAGGATGCTCTCACCATTGGCCACAAGCTGCTGCAAGCGGGCAAGCTCATGCTTTAAAACCTGTACACCTTCTGCGGTAAGCTGGTATTCCTTTTTGCGGCTGCCGCTCTCGGCAGGCAGGGGACGGATCCAGCCTTTTTCGCACAGAGAGGTCAATGCACCATACAGTGTCCCGGCGGCAAGATGAACTCTGCCGCCGGAAAGCTGCTCTGTCTGCTGCATGATGCCATAGCCGTGCTGCGGATGGTAAAGAGACAACAGGATATAATAGGTTGATTCTGTCAATGCAAGGTTTTCCATACTGAAATACTCCATGGATTCTATCGGACGTCTTTATATCGTCAACCGATATATTGTGCTTAAAGTATATCGTCAACCGATATACTTTGTCAAGCGTTTTCAGAAAAAAGTCATCAAAAAGCTTTAAGACACAGTTCGTATGGAAAAACCGATGGAATGCAGGAAAATATTTTGTGCACTTTTCATAGTTTTCTTCTGAAGATTTTGGTGGTACAATATAGTTATCAAATTCTGCAATTCGGGAGGAGCTCCATGGCGGAAAAGTGTATTGAACTGGATAGTGTAGAGATCGCAGCGGCTGTTTTTGGCAACTGCGACCGGAATATTCGCTTGTTGGAAAAAGAGTTTTCGGTCACCGCTGTCTGCCGCGGTACACAGCTGCGCATTTCCGGCGAGCCTGCCAACGTGGCCGCTGCGAACCGCGCCGTGGAGGGAATGCTTCTTCTGATCGAGAACCGCACCCCACTGGAGGATCAGACCGTGCACTACTGCATCAGTCTGGCGCATGATGGCGCGGAGAAGCGGGTAAAGGAGCTGACCGAGGATTTTGTTACTGTCACGGTCAAGGGACGCCCAATCCGTCCCAAAACGCTGGGACAGAAGGAATATCTGAGCGCCATCCGCTCCAATGCCATTACCTTCGGTGTCGGCCCGGCGGGTACCGGAAAGACCTATCTGGCTGTGGCCATGGCGGTAAAAGCCTTCAAGGCTAAGGAGGTCTCCCGTATCATCCTGACCCGCCCGGCGGTGGAGGCAGGGGAGAAGCTGGGCTTTCTGCCCGGTGACCTCCAGCAGAAGGTAGATCCCTATCTGCGGCCGCTGTACGACGGCCTGTTTGATATGCTGGGCGCAGAGACCTACGAGCGTCTGGTGGAAAAGCAGATCATTGAGGTCGCCCCGCTGGCTTATATGCGCGGACGCACACTGGATGATTCCTTTATCATTCTGGACGAGGCGCAGAACACTACCCCGGAGCAGATGAAAATGTTCCTTACCCGTATGGGCGTAGGCTCTAAGGTGGTCGTTACCGGCGATGTGACCCAGATCGATCTACCGGGCGGCACCCGCAGCGGTCTGGTGGACGCGCTGAAGGTGCTGAAGGATGTGAACGGCATTGCACAGTGCTACTTTACCGATAAGGACGTTGTGCGTCACCGGCTGGTGCAGGAGATCGTTAAGGCTTACGAGCGTGCCGCCCATCCGGCTGCCGAAGCGGAAAATAAAGAAAACAAAAAGAATTTTAAGTAACCCTTTGAAAGGAGTGGACCGATATGTCCAACAAAGTTTTGATCACCAACTCCCAGAAAGCTGTCAAGGTGCCCTCTGGGCTCCGCATCCTCATCCGCCGTGCCTGCAATGCCGTGCTGGAATATGAGCATTTCGACCGCCCCGCCGAGATCAGCGTTACCTTTGTGGACAACGCTGCCATTGCCGAGCTGAACAACCAGTACCGCAACAAGCCCATGCCCACCGATGTGCTGAGCTTTCCTCTGGGCGAGAACGGCAAGTATGATATCGACGAGAATAACGGCTGCATGATGCTGGGCGATATCGTTATCAGCATGGAGCGTGCCATGGAGCAGGCGAATCTGTATGGGCATCCGCTGCAGCGGGAGGTAGCCTTTTTGACCGTTCACTCCATGCTGCATCTGCTGGGCTACGACCACGAAAACGGCGGTCTGGAAGCCATGCGCATGCGCGAAAAGGAAGAGGCTGTGCTGCTGCAGCTGGGTCTGCCCCGCACGGTCAGCTACACGGAATGATATTCCTTCACTGCAACAGAACATAAAAAACAAGACAGGAGTTCACTTTGAGTACTACAACACCCGTTCAGGAGCATTACGACACCTCCTCTGTATTCGTTGCTGTCATCGGACGGCCGAACGTGGGCAAATCCAGCCTGACGAACCTCTTGGTCGGCGAAAAGGTGGCTATCGTTACCTCCAAGCCCCAGACGACCCGCACCCGCATCACCGGCGTGATTACCCGGGGGCCGCTGCAATATGTGCTGCTGGATACTCCCGGTGTGCACAAAGCCCACAATAAGCTGGGCAAACGCATGGATAAGACCGCCAGCGATTCCATTGCGGATGTGGATGTTTCCATGATGCTGTTCGAACCCTACGGTGCACTGAACGAATCCGAGATGGTGCTGGTGGAGGCGCTGCACCGCAGCGGCCCAGCTATTGCGGTTATCAACAAGACCGACCTTGTGAAAGATCCTGCCGACCTGGAAGCCCGCAAGGCAGAGCTGAAGGCGCTGGGTGTATTTGATGCAATCTACACTATCAGTGTGCGCAACAAGGAGGGCAGCGAGGAGCTGTTCGATGCTCTGAGCCGCTATGCCGTGGAAGGCCCCCATTACTTTGATGACGACGCTTATACCGATATGCCGGAAAAGGAGCTGGTGGCCGAGGTCATCCGCGAAAAGGCACTGCTCTTTATGCGGGATGAGATCCCGCACGGCATTGCAGTGGTGGTGGAGCGCTTCAAGGAGCGCCCGGGCACAGACCTGATCGACATTGATGTGAACATCTACTGCGAGCGGGAGAGCCATAAGGGCATGGTCATCGGCAAGGGCGGTGCGATGCTGAAAAAAATCGCCAGTGCTGCCCGCGCCGACTGCGAGGAGTTTCTGGGCTGCCGGGTCAATTTGCAGTGCTGGGTCAAGGTAAAATCCGACTGGCGGGACAACGAATTTTTGCTGAATAACTTCGGCTTCAAGCAGAATCCATCCAACCGCTGAGCGCTGCCAAAGCAGGACAGTTTTCCCTTGTATGCTGTGCTAGAATCAGGCTGACACTATAACAAAAGCAGCCTGTGTACAGGAAAGGGAAGGAGTGCTGAAAATGGATGCTGCTGCAAGCTGGCAGGCCTTTGCCTGCACGGGGAATATTCTCCGTTATCTCGATTACAAACAACGTGTGCAGCTGCCCGCCGAGCATCCGGCAGGAGAAACGGACGATGGAACCATTTGTGACCATGGGTCTGGTACTGAAGGAGACCCGTTATAGAGAAGCAGACCGTATTCTGACGATCCTTACCCCGAAACTGGGCGTGATCACGGCAATGGCTGCAAACAGTCTGCGGTTGAAAAGCAAGCTGTTCAGTGCCTGCGGGCTGTTCTGCTATTCAGAGTTTACGCTGGTGCCCGGACGCAATATGTATACCGTGCGAGAAGCCGAGGTGCAGAACATCTTCCACGGCATTTCCTCCTCCATTGAAGGAGTAAGCCTTGCCATGTATCTGACAGAACTTGCTGCTGCGCTTTCGCCTACCGGCGAGGAAGCGGCCCGGGAATTGCGTCTAGTGCTGAACAGCCTGTATATGATCAGCGAGCATCGCACCGACCTGCGGGTGATCAAGGCGGTATTTGAGCTGCGCACCATGAGCGAGTGCGGCTTTATGCCGCAGCTGGTCTGCTGCCGGGATTGCGGCACCTACGATGAAGGAGATGCCTTTTATCTGGACGCACAGGAAGGGCATCTGCTTTGCGCGTCCTGTGCAGCAAAAGCAGGCAAGAACTGCAATCTGGACAAGGCTGCGTTGTTTGCGCTGCGCCACATCTGCTTAGTAGAGGACAAAAAAATATTTGCATTCAAGATCTCTGTGGGCAGTCTGGCAAAGCTTTCCGCAGTGGCTGAAAACTATGCCCTGACGCATCTGGATAAGCCGCTGAAGAGCTATGCCTTTTTGAAAAGTGTGCTGCCCTGACCAAAAAGGAACAGTATGGAAACAAGCTACTTAAAAACATTAGAACTGGATAAGATCATTGCCCGTGCAGCAGAGGGCTGCGTATGCAAGGAAGCCCGTGCCATGCTGCTGGCTATTGAGCCGCAGTGCGACCCGGATGAGGTGCGCTATGCGCTGGAACAGACAGATGCCATCAACACCCTGCTGATCAAAAACGGCTCGCCGCGCTTTGGCGGGGTAGAGGGGGTCAGCCAGCTTGCTGCCCGTGCCGTAAAGGGTGGCGTGCTTTCTATGGGCGAGCTGCTGATGGTGGCCGGTGCGCTGCGCAATTTTCAGCATTTGACCAGCTGGTACGGCTCCTCCGAGCACGACGTGCTGCCGACCGATGATCTGTTTTACGCACTTGCACCGGAACCGGGTCTTGAGCAGCAGATCTCAAGTGCCATTCTGGCACCGGACGCCATGGCGGATACCGCCTCCCGCACGCTGGCAGAACTGCGCAAGAAGATCCGCGCCACCGAAAACAGCATCCGCGACCGGCTGGAAAGCATGGTGCGCAATATGGATACCTCTAAATACTTGCAGGAAAGCGTGGTTTCTATGCGCAACGGCCGGTACGTTGTTCCGGTCAAGAGCGAGTATCGCGGCGAAGTAAGCGGCATCATCCACGATGTATCCTCTACGGGTGCTACGGTGTTCGTGGAACCGCAGGCTGTGGTGGAAGCCAATGCCCGCATCCTGCAATACCGTGCACAGGAGGCGCAGGAGATCGAGCGCATTCTGGTGGCCTTTACCGCACAGGTGGCCGCCATTGAGCCGCAGTTCCAGTACAGCTACAAGGCCATGCTGGAAATCGACATCCTACTGGCGAAAGCGCGGCTTGCGCTGGAACTGAAAGCCTTCAAGCCCGCTGTGCGGACGGATTCTTCTTTTAACCTGATCCGTGCCCGCCACCCGCTGATCGACCCGCAGAAGTGCGTTCCTGTGGATATTGCACTGGGCGGGGAGTATGATTCTCTTATCATCACCGGCCCGAACACCGGCGGTAAAACGGTCACTCTGAAAACCGCCGGTCTGCTGTGCGCTATGGCACAGTGCGGCTTTCTGATCCCGGCTGACGAGCGCAGCGAGATCTGCGTATTTGATGAATTTCTGGTAGATATTGGCGATGAGCAGAGCATTGAGCAGAGCCTGTCCACCTTTTCCGGCCACATGAAAAAAATCACCGGTATTCTGGAACTGGCCATGCCACACACCCTTGTGCTGCTGGACGAGCTGGGTGCCGGTACCGATCCCGCCGAGGGTGCCGCGCTGGCAGTTGCCATCATTGAGGAGCTGCGACGCCGTGGCGTTCTGCTGATGGCGACCACCCACTATGCAGAGCTGAAAGTCTTTGCACTGGAGACCAAGGGCGTGGTCAACGCCAGCTGCGAGTTTGATTTGGAGACCCTGCGCCCAACCTATAAGCTGAGTGTGGGCGTACCGGGCAAGTCCAACGCTTTCCTGATCAGCGAAAAGCTTGGCATCCCCAGCCGCGTCATTGAGGCTGCCCAGCAGCATCTGTCTGCCGAGGATAAACGTCTGGATGCAGTTCTGGGTCAGCTGGATGATCTGAAACTTCAACTGAAAGAAAGCCAGAACGAGGTGGAGCAGCTACGCAACGAAGCCTCCCATCAGCTGGAAGCCGCCCGCAAAAAGCGGGATGAGCTGATCCAGCAGGGCGAGAATGAATTGGAAGCAGCTCGTGCCAAGGCACGCACGCTGGCACAGCAGGTGGAAACACAGGCCTACGCGCTGACAGATGAGCTGCGCCAGCTGCAAAAGGACGAGCGCATGAGCGCCCAGCAGAAGGCGCAGCGCGCCCGTGAAATTGCCAAAAAGGAAACCGAAAAGCTGTTTGCCGGTACGGAGGTGGTGCATAATCCCATTAAGGAGTTTGTGCCGCTGAAAGAGGTAAAGGTAGGGCAGGAGGTCTGCATTGCAGAGCTGAACCAGCTGGCCACCGTTCTGGCGCTGCCTGATAAAAACGGCGATGTGCTGGTGCGCGCCGGTATCATCAAGACCAAGGTACCCCTCAAGGGCTTGAAGCAGCCGGAAAAGCTGGTAAAAGAACCCACTGCACCAAAAACCAAGGCGCAGCAGCGGTATTCCCGCCTGACGGGCGATACCAACCGTCCCAACGGCAGGGTAGAGCGCGTACAGCGTACTGCCAAAATGGAGTGCAACCTGCTGGGACTTACGGTGGACGAGGCACTGTCGGAGGTGGACTCCTTTATCGATCGCGCCATCCTGAACGGACAGACGGTGGTCTATCTGATTCACGGCAACGGCACTGGCGCGCTGCGCACCGCCATCCATAAGCATCTGCGCGGCAACCGCATGGTCAAAAGCTTCCGTCTTGGTCGTTACGGCGAAGGTGAGAGCGGCGTGACGGTTGTAGAACTGAAATAACCCAGTAAAGACTGTCTTTTGAAAAATTGGCAGTCTTTTTTTGTTGCAGTGCAGGGAAAAGGCGAGTATACTCGTATTATAAATGTAAAACGAACAGGAAGTAAAACTTTATGCCAACCAGTCATCGCAGACCCGCAAATAAGCATAGTAAACGCAAAACGCACCGCCGCAAAGCCAAGCGTCGGATTTTGCATGGACTACTGCTTGTTTTTGCGGCATTGATGCTTTGTTTCGGCCTGTTTTTATGGAAGGCGGCGCTGGAATTGAACGCACCCGCAGAACCCGCAGTCTCGGCAGCAGAGGATGATTTTCGTCCGGTGGTGGGCGACCCGCCGTACCGGGTGGCAATAGATGCCGGACATGGCGGCAACGACCCAGGCGCAAGGGGAGTGGTCGAGGAAAAACAGATCACAGCAGCAACGGCTGCTGCGTTGCTTCAGTGGTTAGAAGAGGATTCTAATTACATTCCGCTGCAGATCCGGGAAAGCTTTGATGAAACCGCGACACCTGCCCAACGTGCAGCCACCGCCAGTGCCCAAAGCCCGCAGCTACTGCTGTCCATCCACGGCAACTCCGCAGCCAATGGCTCTACGGCATCCGGCTTTGAATGCTATCCGGCAGTGCCCGGGCGCACATGGCATCAGGAGAGCTTTTATTTTGCCCGGCTGCTGGCCAGTGGAATGCAGAGCATCGGCGCAAAGCTGCGCGGACGTGGGGGAGTGCGGTACATTTATTATCTGGAAAACGACCAGAAGCAGCTGGTGGAGAACACCTACACACAGGTGCGGCCTGAGCGCAGCTTTACGCTGCTGGAAGATGTGGACTGTCCGGCAGTGTTGGCAGAGCAGTGCTTTGTAACGAATGCCGAGGATGTAGAGCGCTTCGGCAGTGAGGAAGGTTGCAAAGCTGTGGCACGTATTTATTACGAAGCCATCTGTGCATATTTCGGCACAGAACCGCTGCCGATGAAATGAGCATCGTTTCACCAAAGCAGAAGAAACAATACTACTTTTATAACATGACCTGTAATGCACCAGAACAGCCACCGCAGGTATAAGTCAAACACTTGAACACACTGGTAACGCGTTCAATGGTGCAGAAGCGGGCACATACAAAAAAACAACATCCACAGAAGCTGCTGGAAATCTGACAGAAAGAGAGAAGGGCAGCTTCTCTCTTTTGATTACAGATATTTCGTATAATTCACGTTATGCGAAACTTAGGGAGGTGAAAAAAGCCCATTTCCCGGATTTTTGTCGTCTCAGCCTCGGCTGGCTCATTTTTTGGCTTGGCTTAACCGTTCTGCGCATTCTGCACTTTTTATCATATTTTATTGTCTCACGCTTACAGATACTTCCTGTGTTATGTGCTGCCGAATCGGTTCGATTATTCTTGCAGCGTCTTTGCGGTTGCTTTATGTGGTTGATCATTCCAGTTGATTTTTGTGTGGACATGGCTTAGTATGTTTCTGCCAGAATCTTCTGACGACGCTCCTGTATGGCTGCTGACTGCTTACATTGTAAATTATAAAGACCCATGGCAGCATCCAGTCAAACCGGATCGCGCCATAGGTCCTTGAATCGTCTTATTAGATGCTTTGTGCGGGTTTAAGTATCGCTTGATAAATCGTCGTTTTTCTCATCAGATATTGCCGAGATATCTGCCCGGAAGCCATCCTGTGCAGCGCCCTTAAAGGCGGCCATTGGGCCGGACGGTTCAGAAGCGTCCTCTCCCTCCGGGGCATTTTCGGTAGATGTCTCCCCTACTGCTTCTGTTGTATCCAAGCTTGCTTTTGTAGCTTTTATGGGCAGCACCTTGCCCAGCGGATTTTCTTCAATGGCAGAGCGAACCTGAAATTCTTGTAGGTGCGTATAAATTTGTGTTGTTCCCACACTGCTGTGTCCCAGAAGCTGCTTGAGGGTAAGGATATCCACATTGCCGGTTTGATACATCAACGTAGCAGCAGTATGGCGCAGCTTATGGGTGGAAAAGCCCTTCAGTCCGGCGGCCTTCATTGCGCCGGAGATCAGCTGTTCTACCCTGCGGTTCGAGATACGCTCCTTGCGCATCCGCGTAATGAACACGGCTTTTTCCTTGGGTGAAAGCCCTTCCATAGTATTGCGCTTGCGCAGATACAGTTGCAGTGCCTCCACACAGGCATCGTTCAGGTAGACCATGCGTTCCTTATGGCCTTTGCCGAACAGGCGGATCTGCCGCTGTTCCAGATCAATGTCTCCAAGGTCCATGCCTACCAGTTCGGCAAGACGCATACCGCAGTTGAGAAACAGCACCACCATGCAATAGTCCCGCTCCGGGAAATCGCTCTGGGTCTGGGTGCTCTCCAAAAGCGAGATGGACTGCTCTGCCGTCAGGTACTTGGGCAATACTTTATCCTGCTTGGGCGGACGGATAGCCGCCGTAGGGTCCTCGGATAGGCGGTTGACCTGATTGACCAGATAATCATAAAAGCCGTGGAGACTGGCCAGCCGCC
>OLQD01000979.1_pt1 | contig 25297 bp, 28 predicted proteins | sample 1672841 | NCBI WGS metagenome assembly OLQD01 (sample SAMEA3136729, study PRJEB25190) | human gut metagenome | biome: human gut; feature: human-associated habitat; material: faeces | place: Austria | collected 2013 | reverse complement strand
TCTCACAGTGCAGCGGGAAGAATCCCACTGCGTGAGCTGTGGGAGTATGTCAACACAGAGCGGATGAACAAATACATCAGCGAAACCCATCGCTTCATCATGCCTTTGCTGGAAAAGGCCATGGTTAAATACCCCCAGGATTCCAACCAATTTTTTATGCTCAAATATCATTTGACCAGTCTGCTGGATTTGGCTGAAAGATGCCTGAATGATGAAACCGCAACAACCAATACGAAGTGAAAGGAAAATTATCGTGAAAAGAATCAGTGGGTCCTTTTACAGCAAGGACTATCAGCATAAGTTTACCATGGAAGCAACCATCCGCCGGGTCTTCCGGGACTATACCGGCCATCTGGTACAGGACACCGGCGCGGTCAAGAAACTCGCCGACAACGAGCAGGCATGTGATGATGTGACCATCAAAGTCTTCGGCAAAACCCGGACGGATGTGGTGGCCATCGCCAAGGCATATGTCATTCAGGTATATGCCCAGAACGTCGGACTGATGAAAACGATGAACTTTGAAAGTGCCCGGGATGCCGGGAGCTGCTACGCATCGATGCAGCTGAACCGGCAGCGTCTGGCCATTTCCCGCTATGACAAGGCCACCGCTTCTGTCCTGGTCATTGAGAGCATCGAAGTGACGCAGGAGTACCGCCGGAATCGTGTGGCTACGTCCATTGTGGACTATCTGCTGCACACCATCCGCACCGACTATGTCACGGCCATCGTGCCTCTTACCTATGTGCCGATTGTCAGCAAGTATATGGCATCTCCTGCCATGACTGATACCAAGGCGGCGGAAAACTTCCTTGAAAGCCTCCAGTTCAAATACAGCGAAAACCTCAACATCAACAACGCCGGGGTTCCGACGCCCATGCGCTTCTACTACATCATCAAGGAGTAACCCACGCCCATGAAACAAACCAGCTATGTGTTTGCCGTTGCCAACTCCCAGGAGGCCCGGTATCTCGCCGAGCATGTGCTTCCCCAGCTTTGGGAAGATGGTCACAAAACCATTGTCCTCGTGGCTCCGGACAATCCGGAATTGGCGGAAATCCAGTCGTTTTTCCGAATGGGACATATGATGCCGCAAGACCAGTACCCGTACAATCTCGGCTATACGGCAGTACGTGAATTGAAAAAGACCGAAGATGGGTATACGGCCAAGCCTATCTATGAGGATATCGTTGTGTGTGACGGGCCTTTTACCGCCGCAATCTCTACGAAGCTCACGGCCCGTCTGGCTTTGGAAGCACGCGCAATGAACCGTCCTGTCATTGGTTTTTCCGATACGATGGAAGATGGCGAAAGGTGGCAGCAGGAGTTTCTGGAGGAACACCGGAAGGCCAACCACCCGGTCTTATCCAGGAAACACCCGGCGCCGCCTTACATCGTTGGCTTCCGGATGGATAACAATGCACTTTATGAAGTGCTTTCTGCATTGGTGTGAGGAAAAGACCATGAAGTGCTGAACGTTATTGGTGCATGTCTGGCAGGTATTCTCTGCATTGCCGTTGTCGGCTTTTATCCGGCAAAAAACCATATCAATAAAGAACTGACACGCTATAAACTCACCACTAAGATTGAAGCACTGACAGAAATTGACCGGCCGGATATTCGGGAAGGAAACAAACGTACAAAATCTGTACCGGTGCCGAATATCGACCTTACAACGATAGACTACGACCAATACGACGATATTCTGGAGGAACTCCAGAATATCAAAGACACTGCCAAAGCTGATGCGGAATCGGCTTTGGCAAAATTTATTGCTATTTCAAAAACAAACCATTTCGCTACGGAACAGTATGCACAAATCAAAAACGCCACAACCAGCATTGAAAGCCTGGAAGACTTGCTTTGTTATGTGGACAGGGAAAAAGCCCTGATTTTATCCCAAAATAAACTTTTTGCCCTGGAACAGCAGACAAAGCATTCGGCAAAAGCAGTACAAGATACGTATTGGAACCTACTGGATAATTATGTCCAGGTAGCTTTTCAGGCAAACTCCATTGAAGAAGAAATAAAACAGAAGACTGAGGAATATGAGGCACAACAAAGAGAATGGGAGGAACAGCAGCGACAGGTCTCCGAACAAACGTGGCAAGGTGTTCCGGCGGGAGCTACCGGACGGCTGAGAATTCCCCAATACAACATCTCTATTCCGTTGTATGCCAGCCAATCCCAAAGCACAGTAGATGCCGTAAATAGTGCCGCTTATTTCCCGTTTAATGGGGTTATGGTAATTGGCGACCACTGGAACCAGAATGGTTTCAGTGCTGTAAGAAATATGGCAGTCGGAACCAGGGTTTACATTGACAATCCGGACGGGTCAACCTCCAGCTACTCGGTTACTTGGAGCGGTTCCGGCACCAATACAGCAACCCAGCTTCTCTTCCAGGATGGCTCTGTTGTGGATGGAAGATATGGGGGACTTGTGCTCTATACATGTAAAAGCAACTGGCAGGATGTTGCACTGGTCTGCTGTGGTTAAGAGCGAAAGGAGGTTGGGCCGTGGCAAGTAAAAATGTGACGGATGATGTTGCTCCACCTATACCATCTGTCGAAAATGGATTCTACGCTTTCTTCTCTGTACTGCAGCCCGGTTTTGCCGTTGTCAGTTCGATACCCATAGATGAAATCGAAGAAGAACAACCGGGAAAGGTATATGTTTTCGATGAACAATATGAGGTTTCCAAGGAAGCCGAAGAATGGTTTATCCGCTTTGCTTTGCGATGGAAAGCAAAAGGTATTATCCGCGATTTCATGGATGTTCGGAAAAACATCCATTACCAGGACGTGGATGTGGATTTTATATGCATCCTGCCTGACGGAACAAGACGCACTTATGAAGTAAAAGGGGACTTTACAAAAACCGGAAACCTGTTTGCCGAGTATGCCGTTCCAACCTATGTCGTTGACGACAATGACAGAAGAAAAATCATCACTAGGTATGCAAAACTGGGATGGTTGTACAGGTCCCAGGCCGATTACATTTTCTATTATTACTCGGCATTTCAGAAAATCTACATGTTCGATTTGCCCTATTTTGCTGCGTGGGTAGACAGCATGAGTCTGCAGTGCAACTTCAAAAAAAGAAGAAAAGCGATTCCATTTCCCATCCGTGGCGCCAAAAACCTGGTAAGTGAAGATAAACCGTATGGCTCATATTATTACGGGCTTGGTTATATTGTTCCATTGAAAGAAATTGAAAGCTCCTACCAGAAAAATCATTTTCTGAAAATTTATCACATCACATCCGACTCCAAAAAAGAGAAGGCTACAGGTGAATTATTACAACAATCTGAGAAAGGAAGTGAAAGTCGCCATCCAAATCAATAGACCCGTTGTTTGCATGTAAAGCAAAGACATAACAGAAAGGAGTTGAAGACACATAGTGTGCCGGAAAATGTTCCTGGCCATCTTGTGTCGAATTCGAATGAATATGAAATACAAACTGCTGGCGCTGCTGCTGTGCGCCACAATGGGAATTTCCCTGGCAGGCTGCACCAAAGGTGGAGCAAAAGAATCTACTGCTGAAACTGCAGCGACCCATGAAACCGCAACAAACGAAACGGCCTACAGTGCCGCATTGGATGACACCGGCTTTTACACCGGCATCCGCGCCCTGGACTACATCCAGCTGCCGGATGGTTATGAGGACCTCACCATCCCGGAAGAATACACTACCGTGTCGGATGAAACCATCGACAGCGATATGCACGATATGATGGCCAACCTCAATCTGACACAACCGGTAACGGACCGGGCGGTCCAGGAAGGCGATGTTGTCGTTATTGATTTTGTCGGCACCATCAACGGCGTTGAATTCCAGGGCGGTTCTGCCACTGGATACAGCCTTGAAGTCGGCAGCAATACCATGATTGCCGGCTTTGAAGACCAGATTCTTGGCCACAATATCGGCGATACGTTCGATATCACCGTTACATTCCCGGATAACTACGGACAGACGCAGGATGCCAACGGCAATACCATCGACCTGTCCAATCAGACCGCAGTGTTCAAAACAACGCTGCAGTCTATCTCTGTTTATAACATGACCGACAGCGACGCCCTCAACGCCTTTGCCGGCAATTATACACTGAATGATGGCAGCCAAATCGATACAGTCGAAAAAGCTCGCCAGTATTTCAAGGAATACGAGCAGTATAAAGGCGCATCCACATATCTGGCCGATTATCTGATGACCAACTCCAAAATCATCAAGGATATTCCGGAATCCATCTTTGACCAAGAGCGGCAGTTGGAAACCATCTATGTCAATAACAAGGCAGCCCAAAACGGTATGTCTATAGAGGATTTTCTCGCCACTGGCGGATATGACAGTATTGATGCCTACCTGGAAGACGGAGCTGAATACATCCAGCAGGATGTCCAGTATTGCTTCATCATTCAGGCAATCGCCGAAGACCAAAACATCAAAGTGACTGACGCAGACATTCAGAAATACTTTGTCGGAGATGCCGACTCGGCCATCTCCACCTATGGCAAGGGATTTGTAGCTCAACAGACATTGGCTGTTATGGTAATGGACAATCTTATTTCTTACTAAAAAGAAAAGAAAGGGCTTCTTTGCGTTGCAGATTCTTTGCAAATGTGGTATAATATAAAAGTAGCGAGGAAGCCCGCTACGAGTCCCGTCCATTTTACGCCTCCTCACATTCCGCACCGCTCCCCTGGCAAAACAGGGGAGCAACATGCTGGCATAGCTCAGTTGGCAGAGTGACTGATTCGTAATCAGTAGGTCGTGAGTTCGACTCTCACTACCAGCTCCAATGCAGCGTTTTGAGCTGTGTAAAATGTTGCCCACTCCCAAAACTAGACTTCGAATATTCGATTCTCGGGCAGCGACCTTTATCTTGGGTTTTGATTTATGGGAATCGGGTAAAACCGCTTTATAAATCGGAGAGACTTCTCCGGCCGAGAAGCGTAAGCGGTTGCGGCATTTTTATTTGCACTTGTAGCTCAACTGGCAGAGCGGCGGTATTGTAAACCGCGGGTTGCAGGTTCAATTCCTGTCGGGTGCTCCATTCATTTCCTTACCTCGTGTTTGGAAATGTTTTATATGACCGTGTGACCGAGAGGTTGATGGTGGTGGTCTTGAAAACCATTAGTCTCCAAGGCTCGTGGGTTCGAATCCTACCACGGTCGCCACTTCCAGGCGAGCGGTTTTCTCTTACCACTCCACCTGGGCACCCCGTATTGCGCGGGTCTACAAATCCCCGGAACTTCCTTACATGTCCTTCCAGACATCCATCAAGCCATGAGAATCCATCTGACTGCCGGGGAGCCTGTTTCTGCACAGGTATTTTTCCAGTCAGTGGGCAAGCCGCAGAGTCTTTCGTTCGGTATGGTGCAAGCGGCTGCCGAACACCCATAACAGGCGGGTAAAAGCCTGTTAGCCGTTCCAGGATAGCTACCTTCACGCGGTGAGCGGCGAGAACGATGTTCTATCGGCCAAACGCTATCTGCCATGCACCGGTCGTATTTAACGGTTAGTACATTGGCCTTCCAAGCCGAGGGCGAGGGTTCGACTCCCTTTCGGTGCTCCAAAAACGTCAATGGGCCACGCAGCGAGTCGTGGACAATCCAAAGGCGTATGCCAGATGATTTGCGGTACTGGGGAAGAAAACAACCGCAACCACAGCTGTTTCAAACAGCTTCATAACGATAATCATTGACACGCAGAGAAGAGGAAAAGAAACATGGTCCAGTCTATGAACGAAATCTTTGCCCAGCATGGACTTTTCTACTGGTGCAGCTCTGCCGGCGACATTCGCATGCCCGGTGATGGGCAACGGTATATCGTCCACCATCCTGAAGACCTGCCGCCGGCCGTCCGTCAGCTTTATGAAGCCTATCAGACGGAAGCCGGGGAGTGCATGCGGCACGTCGTGACGTACAACGGCAATCCGGGAATGTGCCTGATGGCCTTGTACGACAAGTCCTACTATAACGACATCTGCGATGACCACGGCATCACAAACAAGACGTGTGCCCAGGAAGCCATCCTGTTGGATGTGGGATTCCAGCTGCTCATTCAGCAGGCTGAACGCATGTCGAAAGACCCGGTCTTTGAGGGATGCACCTGCCTCGTTGGCAACAAAACGGACCCGGATGGCCATGAACTGGGTCTGTTCATTCCCGCAAAGCTGGCAAAAAACATCGATACCATCGAGAAGGAGTTTTGCCAGTATCTGTACCCGGAATCCGAGAAGGAACTGATTGTGAAAACAATGAGTTTCCTGCGCCCGGACAACGGCTGATTTTCGATAACAGTCGGACCTCGTCCGACTTTGATATTGCCAGGTAGCTCAGTCGGTAGAGCAACGGACTGTTAATCCGTGGGCCATGGGTTCGAGTCCCATTCTGGCAGCCAGAACCCTGCAGCGGCGAAGTACAAGCCGGACGGGCCTCCCCAGGACCTGCGACACCCGGAGGCAAGAGCTGCTCCTTTTCGGTCCCGATGATTCCTGACGGGCAAGAGGCAGTACAGGAAGAACTGGCCACCCATTTGGCCATGACCGTTTCCACATACCGGAAAAAGCGATGCATTGAATGGTGCAGACCACAACACCAATATGGTTTGGTGCGAACGGGGATTGGATTCGCACAAATCGCAATCACTCAGCGATTTCCCCTATATACGCTTCGATAGTTCAATCAGGTTAGAGCACCAGCCTGTCACGCTGGAAGTTACGGGTTCGATTCCCGTTCGAGGCGCCACGATGCCGCATAGTCCAATATCCGGCGATGCATTTTCCGCATAACGCAGTGAGGATGCTTCCCACCGTTGTCACATCCACGGTGGAGAGGAAAACTTGTTACCATGATGTGTGGGGCAAGCTGTACTGGGCGGCTTCAGTACAGAACCAGCAAGCCGATGTGGAAATCTTTCACATCTTAATCTGACGCACACTGTCTAGGCTTGCTTACATGGCCGATTAGCTCAGTTGGCAGAGCACCTGCTTAGGGAGCAGGCAGGAGGTCGCAGGTTCGAGTCCTGCATCGTCCACCAGTTGATACACACACAAATCTAAAGTAGAAAGGAGAGTCGGACATGGATAAACCGGAAACCAATGCCGCTCCCAACGCCGAAGCAGAGCCTGCCTCTGAAGAGAAGGAAGAATCCAAGAAGGCGACAAAGACCAATCCCGTGGCCTGTATGGGCTATTGTCCCGTTCTTTTCTTCGTCCCGTATCTGGTCCACCCCGATAATGAAGACGAAAATGAAATGAACCGGGCCTGTGGTATTCAGGGGCTGTGGATGCTGATTGCCTTCGTGGTACTGAACCTTCTTCGCACCATCGTTTCGTATTTGTATCTGCCGGGTCTTTACGGACCGCTGAAAATTGCCTTCACGGTTGTGAACGTCATTCTGCTTGTCGTAACCGTCATCGGGATGCTTCGTGCTTACAACGGAAAGGTTATGCGGCTGCCCGTGGTTGGCAAAATCGACCTTATCAAAAAGGCTATGGGGAACTAACCCGGCGGACAATCAAATACGAGAGGAGGGTAATACATGGAAAACAAACAGCGGTATTTGCTGGCGGCAGCTTTCGCGGCAGCTTCCATTGGGAGCACAACCGTCACCGCAATTTGCCTGTGTGCCATCATTTTCCTGAAAAGTGCCGAGTCGGAACAGGCCCTGGCCATGGAAGCCTTGGCGCTGGCACTTTGTGAGGGAATTCTGTCTAGCATCTTCAGCATCATCACGACGTTGCTGCGCATTGTCGGCATCGCCGAGTTGACCAGCATTGTTTCCCAGGTCGTCAGCGTCATTACCAGCGTTGTCGGAATTGCCGTATTCATTATCGGCATTATGGCAGCCATGGAACTGATGCGCGGCAAGATGCCGAAGGTCCCGTTCTTCGGTGGCAAATTCAATCTGAAGGCCGAATAATTCGGCATTTGGAAGACGGTTGACAGAGCGTAAAACAGGTTCAGCAATTCACCAGAGTCTGTCGAAACGAGAGTTGTAAAAAGAGAGTGGGGCAGTGGTGCCGTTTCGCCAATTCTTACCGTCATGTATGGGCGATTAGCTCAGTTGGGAGAGCACCTGCTTTGCAAGCAGGGGGTCGCGGGTTCGAGTCCCGCACCGTCCACCACGCAGCAGAGGGCAATGTTCAGGGACACCGGTTTTACCTGACATGGAGAGTGACCAGCACCTTTGGTACGCGACCAGAGGGCCACACTTTACTATGAATTGCGCTGCTGCAACCATCGCCTTGGATAAAGGTCACGCGAATTTTACGTCCTTCGTAGAATCGCACCGCCGGGGTAGTGACCGGTAATCGTTAAGAAAGGATGGGATGCGAAATGTATCGCAATCGCGGTAAGCCCTGTATGGGTATTCAGATGAATGAAATGCAGTAAGCGGCATGACCGGCGGCCATAGGCATCGTGCCTGACGCCATACGACATATAAAAAGGAGAGTGAAGCGCCATGTGCAAAGCGCGTGACAAGCCCAAACAGGCACATCCCATCATCAAAACTACATGAATCCTGCGCCTTGCGCCGACCGGCAGACGCCGCCGGCGCCCATATGGCGGGATAGAGCAGATGACAGCTCGTCGGCCCCATAAGCCGGAGGTCACAGGTTCAAGTCCTGTTCCCGCACCCATAGGCGTCTGGAAGATGCGCCTAACGATTATCTTCCGAACCCTCATTTTGAAGTTGCTGCAGTTCATTATCAGTCCCGGGATAATGGTCTTGCGCTGCATCAACGGATAGGTGAGACTGGCTGAGAAGTTGCTAAAGTCGCAGCGACTGCCTGACCACTGCCCAGTCAAATGGGCAAAAAATAACAGGAGGACAGTCCAATGCAGAAGTAATTCGCATCCAGGATGTCAAAATCAAGACGGAGGTATAGTCCAATGCAGAAGTAATTCGGCTCCCAACAAGACTGAATAAAAAGCAAGAGGACAGTCCAATGTATTGAGGACCTGATGCCGGGTAGCACCCGGCTTAAAACAACGCGGCAGGAGCGCCTGCCAATCGGCGCCCAGGCACCTCCGGGCGCCGATATCATGGTGATGTAGCTCAGTTGGCGGAGCAGTACCCTGATAAGGTAAAGGCCGGAGGTTCGAATCCTCCCATTACCACCATTTATTCTTGAAATATAGGAGTTGAAGCCTATGGTTTCCTCGTTTCTGATAGCCGCTGCAATCTCTCTGGGCGTTTGTGTTGCATGTGCTGTGATTCCCGGCATTTTGCTGCTGACACTTATCCAAAACCCAATAACGGCAAGCAAGATTTTGATTATCAGAAAACTTGCCCCGCTGGCTTTTTTGGTCAGTATTATTTGCGCACTTATCGCCCTCATTTTATTTCTTGTGGCATAACAATCAAACACCCAGCGATTGATGGTATGGGGGAAGTAGTAACCATCACCAGTCGTGGCGTGGACCTGAAAACACGCTGTCCGGGGGACCAGGACGCACACTGGCAGAACAACATCCGGTTCGATACCCTTAGTCGCAGTTTGGCGCGGGGATGCTGTCAGTGTTGGAAATCCATCACGCGGGGAAAGGGCACCACACCCACCCGATAGTCGTTGTAAATCCGGTGAAACGTGGATAACACCGGTTGTGTGGTCAGGATATCCACACAGAAAAGCGGCTTGGTACTTGCGCAAGTCCGAGCCGCAATTCTAGCCATTCACATCCATCTTGTCCATGGTATGTTTCTTCTTATGCTGGACGACTGGCGGTGCCAGGGAAGACGTAACCGCTGCCACTGTCAATTTGTAAAATAATTGACCAAATTCTTTCAATACCTGGTTTTCAATCAGGCGTAACAAAAACAATCTTTTCTTATGAAATGCAGAATACAGCATCGAAATGAAATGGCACTTCCTATCAAATTGAAGAGCCATTTTGAAGCAGCAGTAGACGATTACCTTGCATTTTGTGAGGAAGTCGGAAAAGTACCGGAAAAGCCGGAGAACGACGGAGGATGTATGAACGGAATCAGAGTCAACGGCATCAAATATTGGTTTTCCGAAGAAAAGATGCCGGAAATCAAAGATATTCTGGACAGCAACGCTTGCGTTGTTTATGAAGAAGGTCACCGGCCCATTGACCTGCCGGATACCATGACCGAAATCCATGTGGACGGCATCGTGTATGTGTTTGAGGAAGCCGAAGATATCATGGATAAGTTGGATTTTTCGGCCGACCGGGTCGAGGAAGAATAAGTACATCGAGGGTTAGCGCAGTTGGCAGAGCGCCTGCTTTGGGAGCAGGAGGCCGTGGGTTCAAGCCCCGCACCTTCGACCACGAAATACACGGGGAAGGAGGAATGGCATATGCATAACTCACTGCTTGCTGTCGGCGTCATTATCGTATTGGCTCTTATCGCCTACATTGCTTTGTATTGCAAACACGATGGTGCCAAAATCGGGATGATGAAACCGGCAAAAGTTCTTGGCTACAGTTTGTTTGTTATTGTGCCGTATGCCTTTCTTGTCTGTGTGATTTACCTTTTTATCTGATTGACGACACAGTAATCTGAGCGTCAATGATGTCCGGTGACAAATGGTACGGAGGAAGGCAATAACCATTACCACCGCCGAGTTCACACCTCTTTCTCGGCAGAGACTATTCCAGGCACATTTTATGCGCCAAGGATAGTTACTATCAGCCCCGCCCCCGGCAGACGGGTGTAAATTGTCTGCCACATATGCGCCCTTGGGCAAGTTTGGGTATAGCCGCTTAATCACCGTTTTATGAGGCGAGGGAAAAATCGCCCGCAATTTATTGACGGTGAGGTAGAGATGGCGGGTTCGAGTCCCGCAGGACGCTCATGCATGGGAAGGTCCAGTAGCAGCCAGTTGAAATCGCCGTCGCGGGTGGGATGGATTCCACTCGCGGGTAGGCCATATCGGGTTGCTGAGATACCGTTGTTCAGGTGGGCCACCTGAACAGCTGTATGGCCGGGAGTAATGGGTTCGCCCGGAATCTTCTTTGTTTGTCCCACTCACAGGAGTATGACAATGTTCTTTGACAGACTGTTTCATAAGAATAAAGAGCCACAGGATATCACTGTGAATGTCCTTTCCCGTCCGAAAATGGCCGAAATGGCAGCACATCTTCCCAAGCACAGCTGTGTCATTTCCATCAATACGCCCGGGACTGAACATCTGTATATCTCGGCTCCGACGTTGTATTTGGATTTCGCAGATGCAGAAGACGAAACCGGGATGGCAATGGCAGATGCCGACAAAGTCGTTGAGTTCCTGAAACGCCAAGTCGGAAAAGGCAATTACCGTATCTTTGTGCATTGCGACCAGGGCATTTCCCGGAGTGCCGGCACTGCGGCGGCTATTTTGAAGGCTTATGGGAAGGATGAAGGGCAGATTCTGGATTGCAGCGACTATTGCATCAATACCAGATGCTACGAATTCACCCTCAAAGCATTCCACATTGATATGACCGATGATGAAATCACAGAAGCAAGACAGAGAAGCAAGTATGCTTACCTGAAAGGCTGGCCAACATGGTAGATTGTCTTATGAAACAGAGCCGTAAGAACCATATAATGCGGGATAGAGCAGATGGCAGCTCGTCGGCCCCATAAGCCGGAGGTCACAGGTTCGAGTCCTGTTCCCGTACCCAGAGAGTTGTGGTAGCTCTCCATCCAAAAACTGCCATGGTCGGCCTCCCGCAAGGAGTACCACACAGGTCTTTTGTCTGATTCGTCAGATGATAAGAACTGGGGCAAAACACTCAGAAGGCCAAAACAGTCCATCGAAGCCAGCGTTGTACAAGGGCGCAAGGACCGGAAACCATTACGGACAGACAGGGAGCTGTCAGATTTGTCCTGCTCGCAGATGGATGGGGAAAAGCATCCCCGCCGTGAAAATCGGCCGCAACAGACACGCGATATAGCCATTTTTGCCGGAGTCCCTCTGCATGGCACGTCATAAGAGAAGGCGAGGGGCCGGCCGCTGCCATTCAAAAACCACGGCGGCGGTTTACAGGAACATTCCTGTACAGTGGTGGGCTACTGAAAAGGTCGGCCTGAAAAATAGACCAAGAGTTTCCGTTGCTTGTCTGGCATCAAAGGAATGTCGAGGATGCTATCCAGGATATTCACAGATGCAAACGAGCTTAAAGGTTGAACAGATGGGAAATCGCAACCCCAGATGAAGTTCAACAATGGGAGTAAAGGGCTTACCCATATTATTATACCGGGTGCCTAGCAGTACCGGGGAAGACATAACTGCTACCACGGGACGGAGTCATCCCCAAAAGCACACAGAAATGGTGTCTAAATATGACCATCACACCTGGCGACTGGCGGTCCAGGGGAGGGCAGTAACCGCCTTTATCTTTTTCTTAGGGGAAACAAAAATGGGACGTCACAATTTCAATATGTATTCCAAATTGATGGATGTCACCCCAGAAATTGCCAAACGATGGTTGGAGCAAAACCGGGGAAACCGCAGCATCAATCAGAAGCAAGTGGACACCATCGCCAAAGATATTCTGGCCGGTGACTTCGATACCACTCATCAGGGAATCGCTATTGCAACAGATGGGACACTGCTGGATGGACAGCATCGGCTTTTGGCTATTGTTAAGGCAAACAAGACCGTCAAACTTATGGTCACATTCAATGCGGTAAAATCACGGCATATTGATTCCGGCGTGAAACGTTCTGAAAGTAACCGCCTGCAGATGGGTGCCGATGATATGAGTTGGGTAAACAGCCGTATTCTGGCTGCCATTAACCTTCTCAAGGCCGTATATCCGAAATTGGGGCTGGAACAAACCATCAACAAAGAAGCCTGGATTCGGAAATACGAAACCGTCATTCGCAGCGGTGCCGCCTTGGCTCGGCACAGCCAAATCCAGCGGTTAAACAATGCCGGAATCATGGCCAGCTTTATTGTGGCCATGATGAACGGTGTCCCGGAATCCTACATCAAGACCTTTTCGGAAGCACTCACGAGCGGATATCCCAATTCGCCGTCCGAAAATTATGCTATCACACTTCGCAATGACCTATTGTCCTACAAAGGCGCGGTAGCCGGAGATTCCTGGCGAAAGTTTGCTTATGAGCGCTCGTGCAACCGTATCAACCAGTTTTATCTGGCAGCAACCGGCCAAAACGTTGCGAAGCGCATTAAGCCCGACTACAACCCCTACGATATTATGGATGCCTCAGAGCAAATCGTATATCGAAAGGGAAAGTTTGTCGGGGCTTAAAATAAACCCTATGTCCAGCGATTAGCGGTACGGAGGAAGAAGTAACCGCTGCCAGTAGTCCAACTGCGGAACGTATGCCGACGGGCAAAGACCGCAAGAACCCGGACAACCGCCATGGGGGGTGTCCGGGCTGGGGTAAGTGGTCCGAAGTCGTGGTGCCAGCTATGCCAATACCGGTATAAGACCAGTACCGGTTTTTTGTGGGCCATTAGCTCAGTCTGGTCAGAGCTGGCGCCTCATAAGCGCTTGGGCCTGGGTTCAAATCCCCGATGGCCCACCATTTTGTCCATTGCCGATGATGGCAAAACAGATACAGGAAGAAAACTTGCCAAGCCTATACATGCTTTGTATGAAAAGCGTAACATGACAAGTGCTTTGTCCGAAGGTCATCATCGTATGGAATAGGGTTTCCGTGTTCCCCAAAAACACGGTGGTGGAGTTGAATAAACCCGGCGGGTGACTTTGCGGGGGAAGAAGCGTCACCATTTTTCTTGAAATCATCAATCACAAACATTGTGATGTTCCTATAAAATACAGATGGTGTTCAATAATACATGACAGGAGCAATCAAACTCACAGCGCTTGAGGAGCATTTTCGTGACTTGCTTGAGCGCATCGAAGAGATGTATGAGTCTGTCCAGGACTATTTCACGGTCCAGGAAAAAGAACAGCCGTTGATTCTGAATGTATTTTCCAGATATGAAATGGAGCAATACAACAAGAAGCTGGACGACAAGTGTATTGTTATTTCCATCAACACTCCCGGCCGGGAAACAATTCCCATCCATGCACTGACATTGCATCTGGAGGTTGTGGACACAGCCACCGACAGAGGAATGACGGCACGGGATGCACTGGCCGTTGCACTCTTTGTTCAACAGAACGTGGCAAAAGGGAAGAACCATGTGATTGTTCATTCCGACCAGGGCATTTCCCGCAGCGCCGGTGTTGCTGCCGGCATCCTCCGTGCGTATGGTATGGACGTTGGCGCCATCGTCAAAAATGGCAGCTACTGCATCAACGGCCGCTGCTATGAATATGTGTGCCGTGCTTTCCGGCTTCCGGTTTCCAAAAAGGAAATCGAGTATGATGTCAACCGCAACCACCAAATTTACATCAATTCTATTTGAGAAAGGGGCAAGAAACAATGCAGATTTCACCGGCGTATGCCAGTAAACTGGTCCGTCAGAAGAGCGACCAGATTCGTGTTCTTCTCGCCGAAGAGCGGGAAACCTCCACTACCACGGCCTGTGTGGGCGAAGATGTCAGCGAAATGCGCAATCAGTACGATTTCAAAGACATGCAGGACAAAATCGAGGCCCTGAACCGGGACATCCTGAAGCTGAAGCACAGCATCAACCAGTTCAACGTGACGACGGTCCTTCCCGGCACCGACTACACGGTGGATGCCGCGCTCGTGCGCATGAAGATGCTCAGCGACATGAAGGCACGGCTCGCCAACATGAAGCAGATGCAGCCTGTGGTTCGCCACAGCGGTGGGTTTGGCAACAAGCAGCCGGAGTATACCTACCGCAACTTTGAGGCCGCCGACGTGAGTCAGGCATATACGAACGTCGAAACCGAGCTGACCAACATCCAGCTGGCTCTGGACAAGGTCAACCTGGAATCCGTTCTGACCGTGGACATCGAGAACTGATACTCTCTTCCGGGTGTTTATACTGCTTTTGCAGTTTCACTGAATTTCTTGAATAAACCTCTAACAAAGGTTTCCGGTAGGCTGTTAATGTACCGGCATCGTCAGTGTCAATGCTTATTCAGTTATTTACAAGCGTCAAGGTCTTATGGTCGTTGTAAATTTCTTGGGTTTGATATAACACTTCTTCATAGGAATCAGATAAACACCGAAAACTTTGTGCTGCCTGTGGCAGCCCATCCGGGGAAGTTCGGTTTCAACCGGATGTATATATGGGCCTGTAAGGGATTCGACGTAGGTCTGAAGGACATATCTCGTGGGGATGCCACCGCCTTATGGGGCAAAACAAAGTAACCGACAACACTCGTTACGCTTTCCCTGTCGCAGCTTAATTGCTGCCAGGGGCCAAAACGGCACACCCTGTACCGGGTAAGTGCATGAGGTTTATCGATACGGTATATGCGAGTATCCGGCTCAAAGCATCTTCGGAGACCGGAGGTTAAGGTCATCGTTTCTTTCCTCCAAAATATAAAGAAGCATGGGCAACCACTGATTTCCTTTGCTGGTTGAGGCGTCCTCAGAACAAAAAGACAATCAATCAGCTATCACGTAAGTATGATATGAAGATAGGGCCGACGGACACGGGCTTCGACTGCCCGTCAGGTCCACCATCAAACTATAGCCAGTATGGCTACACCGTGCCGGTGTTGTTCGCGTATGTTTTCATTTCACGAACAATGCCGGCACGAACTGTATGTTGACTATCCTAAGTGCATTGAACACTACAGAAAGGAGCTGGAGGGGCATTTCTCTCCCGGAATTAAAGTCGGAAGGGGCGCACCAATTTCAATGGATAGAGGATTGTCGCCTTTGAGCCAGTTGCCTTTTTCTTGCGCCAGTCAATGTTTTATGGTATAGTATGGGCAACACCAACGATTAAAGGAGTATAAAACATGACCGAACAAGATATTTTGTCTGCAGTGCAGGATATTTTCCGCGACAACTTTGACGATGACAGCCTGGTTATCACCCGGGAAACCTGTGCCGACGATATCGAGGACTGGGACAGCCTGGAACAAATCAACCTGCTGACCGCCATCGAGAAGAAGTTCAACATCAAATTCAAGTTAGCCGATGTGCGCGACCTGAAAAATGTGGGCGACCTGCTGGATTTGGTAGCACGCATGGTTTGACGCCGTTTCTGCGTCAATTTTCCTGTAACCGATGGGCGGCTCTGTGCCGCCTTTTTTTGCAAAAAAGGAGCCTGCGATGAACCACTATACCCTGGCCAACATGACACCGGGCCTAACCGAAGAATTTACCGTCACCATTACCGCCGAGATGATGGAGGCTTTCTGCGCCATCACAGGGGATGTTTCGCCCATCCATATGGATGCTGATTATGCCAAGGGACGCGGATATCCTGGGCGGGTAGTCTACGGCATGCTGGGCGCCAGCTTTTTCTCCACCCTGGCGGGTGTTTATCTGCCAGGAGAACATTGCCTGCTGCATGGCGTGGAGTGTAAATTTGCCAAACCGATTTTTATTGGCGATACGCTGACTGTGCGCGGCACGGTTGTCAATGTGAGTGAAGTCGGAAGTGAGGCCGAAATAAAGGCCGTTATCACAAACCAGAACGGCCAGCGGGTGACCCGTGGCATCATCAAGGCAGGACTCGCCAAATAAGAGAGGTTGCTTATGTCATACACCTATTTGATTACCGGCGCCACCAGCGATGTGGGCCGCGCTCTCATCACTCGGTTGCTGGCAAGCGTCCCCGATGCGTTGGTGCTTGCCCAGGGCTGCGGCGACCTGGACAAACTGGCCGATTTGTGCCAGCAGTTTCCCGGGCAGGTGCGGCCTTTTGACGTGGACTTGTCCGACCGCGCCAAGGTAGACACCTTTGTTCAGCTCTTGGAGACCACTGCTCCCACTCCCACACACTTTATCCATCTGCCGGCTCTGCCGGTGGTCAATACCAGATTCAAAGCCTTTGACCAGACCCGTTTTGATAAAGACCTGGAAGTGCAGGTTCACAGTGCCGTGCGCATCTGCCGGACGGTTGTGCCGGCCATGGCCAAGGCCAAGTTTGGCCGGGTACTGTTTATCCAGACCAGCTACACCATCGGCTGTCCTCCCAAAAACACCGCTGCCTATGTGATGGCCAAGAGTGCCATCGGCGGACTGGTGAAGAGTCTGGCCGTGGAATATGCCAAGTTCGGTGTGACCGTCAACTGTGTAGCTCCCAGCATGATGGAAACCAACTTTTTGAAAGACACTCCCGACCTCATCGTACAGGCAGCCGCCGCCGACAACCCCATGGGCCGCAACGCCACTCCCGATGACGTAGTGCCGGCCATGGCGTTCCTGCTGTCTGATGAGGCGGGCTTTATCACTGGCGTGACGCTGCCGGTCACAGGAGGGTCAGCCATTGTCTGATATCACTTTCCGGCTGGCCCGCCTGGGAGAAGACCAAGCCATCCAGGAATTCATCAACCAGCATTTTGATATGCGTTTGCCCTTGCTGAACCGGCCAGAGCTGTACCAGTATTATTATGCAGGCCGGGGCGGCGTGCCCCAGTTTGCTGTGGCCGAGCAGGATGGGGAATACCTGAGTGTCGCCGGCTATATACTGGCCAGCGCTGCCCTTTGTCCCGATGTGTGGGTAAGCGTGTGGGTGGCCGCAAAAGGACACAACGGTGTAGGGCTGGAACTGATGAACGCGCTGCCGAGTCTGTTGCATGCAGATGTGGTGGCCTGCAACAACATCCGCCCCAAAACCTGCACGCTTTATCGGTTCCTGGGCTGGCAAGCCGAGCGAGTGCCCCACTATTACCGGTTGGGGCAGTGCCAGGACTACCAGTTGGCAAAGCCGCTGCACTATACCATACCATCGGTCCGGAAGGACCTGGGCCTGGAAAAGGTAGAATCTGCTGCCGACCTGATTTCTTTGGGGATGCCACCCACGCCACATACTCCTCGCAAGGATACCTGGTATCTGCAGCGGCGGTATTTCGACTACCCACATTTCCACTACGATGTGTGGGCTGCCCGGGAAAACGGAAAGCTGCTGGCCTATCTGGTCACCCGCACGGTCACTGCACAGGATACCGGCTGCGCAGCGGTAGTTCGGCTGGTGGATTTCATCGGTGAAGATGCCGTCCTGCCCCGGTTGGGAGGTGCCATCGACACCATTGTGCGCCATGCCGGTGCCGAGTATATCGACTGCTACAATGTGGGGATTCCTTCGGCTGTCTGGCAAGCCGCCGGCTTTACCGAGCGAGTGGAGGGCGACGGGACCATTATCCCCAACTACCTGACACCGCCCTTGTGGAAAAACACCGAATACTACTATTTTACCAACAAACCAGAAAATTTTGTTTTGTTCAAAGCGGACGGCGACCAGGACCGTCCCAATCTTACCTGAAATCCATAGCTGGGGCTGCCGGTGAACGTCCGTTTGCTGGCGACCTTGGTCCTGGGTAAAGAAGACTCCCACAGTGGAAACACCATGGGAACATATAAGGGCCTGCAATGGTATTCGACGTAGGTCTAAAGGCCATGTCACGTGGGGATGCCACCGCCTTATGGGGCGCCCTGTACTGGGTAAGTGCATGAGGTTTATCGATACGGTATATGCGAGTATCCGGCTCAAAGCATCTTCGGAGACCGGAGGTTAAGGTCATCGTTTCTTCTCTCCCAAATATAAAGAAGCACGGGCAACCACTGATTTCCTTTGCTGATTGAGGTGTCCTCAGACCAAAAAGACAATCAATCAGCTATCACGTAAGTAGGACATGGAGATAGGTCAGACGGACACGGGCTTCGACTGCCCGTCAGGTCTATTTTTGCGAAATGTAGCCAAGTTAGTGTAAACTATTGGCGTAAACTATACAAATTTTATCGTAGCAATGCGATATATTTCTTTTTGTAAGAGTTTACACCAAGACGACACCTGATTTGGCTACATTTCTTTTTTTATGCCGAATAAAATCACACAGATTTTGAATATAGTAGACGAATTCATGATTTCAATGCATATTTCATGAAGACACATGGATGTTTATTTATGGGAAGGAGTTTGTTTGCGAAATGGAATCAATAAAGCTCAGCCATGTTCTTCTCGTCCTGGCTGCTATCCCGGTTATTGTTGCCGGCATCATTTGTCTTATAGTAGGGACATTGCTGATGACAGACTGGACGACCCAAATTATCGGAGAAAATCTTTCTTATTTCAGCGATATCCTGGGGCTTTTCAGCAATATCCTGGGAGTCCTCATTGATATCGGCGGAGCCATTGTTTTGGCGCAAGGATGTGCCGTTATCATTCTTTCATCGAAGGCAAAAAAATACGTCAGGAACACAAAGGATTCGATTGTCCGTTATAGGACATACATCACCATTGCGGTTGCTCTTTTGCTGCTTGCAACAGTGTTCAATGTATTTTATTGGATGTCGGTTACCGTTGTGTTTCCCATTTTCAGTGCCATATACGTCATCTACATTATTTCTGCAGCAGTCTACGCCTGCGTAATTGCTTATTCCAAAGAAACTTTTGAGCAAATCGAATTGCCAAAAGACGACCCGCAGTGAGCCTCACCACAAACAACATTGGAGGAAATGGCACAATGTCGTATAGCTTCGATATGTATTTTGCCAAGGCCGACTCTTTGCAGGAAGCACTGTTTCTGGCCAACAAGTTCGTTGGTACTATCTGTACCTTGCCGAGGATGAAAGAAGCCATCAAGGAGAACGTCCTGTTCCTGCCGTCTGTAAAGTATGTCGGCAAACCGGACGAACGAAAGTTTTCTGCTCTGGCAGACAAATACTTTCTGTACAGCTTATTCAATTTTCGGTTCGTATACTGGAAAAAGCACAAATTGCTTGGCATGACTGACCCGCCAAAACATTTTCACGAAATTGTTCAGCAAGCAAAACCAGGCAATTCAGGAACGGGATAAAACCTTTGAGTACATCGTTTTGAGTGCTTTGTATACTCATATTTTTGAAGAGCTGGACCTGGGTGCCTGGTTATACGGCAACGACTCTCCGGCTTTTGAACGTTTTTCCATCAATGGCATTCATACAACTGAAGATGTATTTGACTTGGATGCCAGAACACGAATCTGTGTCAATGATATCTGTGACAATATCGACAGCAAGAAAAGCGAAATCGTACCCGTCTATCTGGAAGACAACAAAACCATCTTGAAGATGTTCAAGTATGTCCATCTCCGCAAAGAAACAGAAAGTAACCCCCAAGCAATCGTTGAAAAAGCCGTTCGGGAATTCATGAAAACCGAGGAATGGAAAAAGTTCAGCATCGCCGCCGGTATCACAGAAAAAGACTCAACCTGCAATCAGGTGCTGTCGGCCGTACCAGACTATTGGTTCCGCCGGTACGGTTTGTATCCACTCAGGAAAGACCAGTATACCGACCCGGTTTATCTGCAGTGAATTCATGCGTCCCGGCGGAAATCAGGAGTGGGTGCCCGCTCTCCGTTCGTTGCAGATACTATATACGAGTGGTATAATATAGAAGAACGCTTGCTAGATAATCAATAGCTAACACTGGTTTTCCAAGCAGCAGACAATCCAATGAAAAGGAGGAAAGTAGTTTGGTTGAATTGAAAATTTCCAGCGGCAGCACTGTACAGACAAAGAACACCATCCTGGCGTTGCTGGCGGCGGCCGGTCCGGAAAACATTGCCGAAATCATCGTCAAGGATGACAAGAACATTCCCATGGCCCAGGGCGCAAAGACATGTCTGTTGACCATCCTTCTGCACCTTGATGGACAGAGAAAAGACGGCAAACCTTCCCTGGCATCCGCCGGTGACATCCAGCTTATCACGAACGAGTTTTCCTACGGATTCTCGGGCACCGGGCCTTCCTACTTGCTGGAAGTGCTGCGGGCGGCCGGAGTCACTCCGGAGATGCTCCCGGAAGTATCCATTCTCTCGCCTTCCAGCAAACGCCTGAACATTTGTTTCTCTGCCCGCTACTACTGTTACGGCAAACTCCGGGAGATTTCCCCTGTGGAAGAACCCAAACAGATGTAAGGGGGAGCACTCATGGGTAGAAGCGGAGCAGGCGGCGGTTCATCCCGTGGCGGCGGCGGTGGTGGAGGACGCGGCAGTATGGGCCGGTCTTCCAGCAGCGGTCGTTCCGGCATATCGCACCACTATTCAGGTTCATCATCGTTTCATTATCATCCGTCATATCATCCGCATCATGGCGGATATCATTCCGTTCACATCTATTCGGGCGGCGCAGGATTTGGCGGCTCGATACGCAGCAGCTTATTCACCATCATCTTCATCATCGTCATGTTTGCGTTTGTCGCAATGCCGGCCGCATACAAAAACCAACCGGTCACTGCATCCACGGTAAACCGCGAGCCATTGCCCGCCGGGTCCGTTCAGGAAACCGAATACTATACCGACACGCTGTTCTGGTTCGGCAACGACACGCAGCTGCTCAACGGCATGAAGCACTTTTACCAGAAGACAGGCGTACAGCCGTATCTGTACATTACCGACACTGTAGACGGTTCACGCAACCCGTCTTCTTCTCAGATGGAGGAGTTTGCCGGGTCCTTGTATGATGAACTGTTCCAGGACGAAGCTCATCTTCTGCTGGTATTCCAGGACGCCGACGGCCACTATACGGACTGGGTCATTACCGGGTCCCAGGCAAAACAGGTCGTGGACGATGAAGCGGTCAACATTCTGCTCGACTATGTAGACCGCTACTATTATGATTCCAGCCTGGATGAATCCGAACTGTTCGGCAAAGCATTTACCATGGCCGCTGACCGGATGATGGCAAAGACCATCAGCCCTCTGGTCATTTTTGCCGGCGCCCTCGTTATCATTGTTCTCGTTTGTGCAGGAGTCTATGTGTTCAAGAAAAAGCAGGAACAGAAGAAGCGGGAAGATGAACAGATGGAGCGTATGCTGAACATGGACCTGAACGCAAGTGATGTCGGGGTAAGCCCGGAAGTTCAGGACCTGGAAAACAAATACACCAACACAAAATCATCAGGAGGTAACTGAAAATGGGTATTTTCTCCCGTTTTGCCGATATCATGGCATCGAACATCAACGACCTGCTGGACCGTGCCGAGAATCCCGAGAAGATGGCCAAGCAGTATCTGCGGCAGGCCATGGAGGACCTGGCCGAGGTGAGAAAGGAAACGGCCTCCATCATCGCCGAAGAGAAACGCTGCAAGCGTAACTGTGATGAAGCCGATGCACAGGTCCAGAAATATCTGAACCTGGCTCAGAAGGCCGTCACCGCCGGAAACGACGACGACGCCCGGGTCTTTCTCGCCGAGAAAAACAAGGCTGCGGCGACAGCCGAAACCGCCAAGGCTGCCTACAATGCAGCCCGGGCCAACGCCGACAAGATGCGCCAGTTGTACACCAAGCTGTCCAACGATGTGAGCACCCTGCAGAGCCGGCTGAAGAATGTCCAGGCCATGGCCGCCGTGGCCGATGCCCAGGATACGGTTTCCCGCATGACTTCCAAAGGCCACGGCAGCAGTATCGCCAAGTTCGACCAGATGGAGGAGAGCATCCGCGCCAAGCTGGATGAGTCCACCGCCGCAATGGAACTGTCCGAAGCGCCCACCAACGAAGCCGACGCTCTGGCCGCCAAGTATTCCGGCGGCGGTCAGGATGTGGATGATGAGCTGGCCGCCCTGAAGGCCAAAATGGGTATGGCGCCCGCCGATTCCGATGTGGAAGCGGAGTTGGCCGCGATGAAACAGAATCCGGGAACCTGACCTGTACTATATTGCAGATAAAGGTTGCAGCGAGCGTTACCGTTGCAAATGCTTATCCAATGTGGTATAATAAATACAGGTTGTTGGACATGCTCAGCTAACACCTCCATATTTCTTACACCCGACGTCTGGCGGTACGGGGGAAGATAGTAACCGCCACCATCACCACGCCGAGGGTCCGCCGCCTTGGCGTGGAACTCCGGCACAGAAAGCCGGAGTATCACCGGGATTCCGAATTCTCTTTCCCCACTTTCCTTACCCCCAATTTCATGACCCACAAAGGAATCCCGGTATCATTTGCCAATATAGCTCAGATGGTTAGAGCAAACACGTATCCACATCTTGATAAACGGCATAAAGCCATTGTCAGGCATCCCGGTCTGACAACACACCGAGAAGCGGTCTTTTTCTGCTCATCGGATTGATTGAGAGGAGTGAATTATGGAGTATTCTTCTTATTCCACGCAGATGCTGGCAACCATGCTCGGCATGTACTTTGGCGTTATCCTGTTTTTCCTGGCCGTGGTTCTGGTCCTTCTGATTTTGTCGGTCATCGGCTACTGGAAGGTCTTCAAAAAAGCCGGCCAGCCGGGGTGGGGGAGCCTTGTCCCGTTTTACAACTCCTACCTGCTGTGCAAAATCACCTGGGGCAACGGCTGGATGTTCCTGGTCCCGGTGGTGTTCTCTGTTTTCACCTGGTTTTTCTCCGGCACGATTATCAGCTCGCTGTTTGTGTTCCTGTCCTTCGCATTCGCCTGCATCACCAACTACAAGTTGGCCACGGCCTTTGGAAAAGGCATCCCGTTCACGGTCGGCCTGATTCTGCTGAACTGGCTGTTCACCTTGATTCTGGGATTCTCGGTGGCTCAGTACATGGGCGTTCCCCAGGACGGCTGCTCTTACAAGCAGCTGAATGCACGCATCCAGAACAAAAACGAAAACATGCACTTCGACACCCCCAACGGTGACTCCGACAATAACACCGACACCAAGGCGTGACGCATTATCTGCAGTACAATGGATAAAGTCATCACATTCAAAGTCAGACCCGACTCAGGGTTTTATCAGCAATATTTCGGCTGGAAAACAGCCAGCAAAGAGTTTCAGGAATCGGCCGGGGCTTTTCTGGCCAAGTACCTGCCCAACAGCAAAGACGCCAAGGTTCTTGCCTGCAGCAGGCTGACAGTCCAAATGGGACCGACAGACCATGCTCAGTATAAAACCCAAATTCTCCCCAATCAGGTTTGGTATAGCGGAGAATGCTACTGGCGTTTCAAACAGAAATCCCCATTGAACAAATCCTGGTTCACTCAAGTGTACCAGAACATCGACGCTTCCGCTTTACATGGCATCCAGTCATGGCAAAATGAATTTGGGGGAAGAATTCACGGTTCCAGGTTATGGGACGAAGGCGAAACAGTCTTCGGCCAGATATCGGGAGATGAATCCCTTCTCAAACTTCCTTATTGGGCGAAAGCAATATCTGACAAAGTTTGAAGATAAATTCCTTTGCTGTCCCGGCGGTGCCCTGGCAGCATCGGATTCTGCGGCAAGTTCGCCCGTCTTGCCGCTATCATGGTGGCTTAGCTCAGCTGGGAGAGCATCTGCCTTACAAGCAGAGGGTCGGCGGTTCGAGTCCGTCAGCCACCACCAGGCCCTACGGGGCCTTCACGCTCTTATTGAGCGAACGAATGGTCGGCTACTCCTACCCATACGCGCTGTAAGACGTTATCCAAACGAGTCACCAACCCTTGCCGGCCACTGTTTTATGCAACAGGCATGATTGGGTAAGGTGACAAACCGGACGCCGAAGATTCCCATTTTTCTTCCGGCAAACAATGCCCCTCGACTTCCCGGGCAGGTCCGTGGCGTGAAATCCGGTTGCGGACATAAAAAGAGCCTGTCTACGCTTTGTGCGTGGGCAGGCTCTTTTTGTTTTAAGGAGACCCGGCGGAACGATTTGCTCCGCCGACGTTGACATGGCAAACAACAGTGTCTATATTGGTTTTGTATCCATCCATCACCGAAAGGATGAAAGCCATGTACCAGAATGTTCATCTGTTTCCCATCTCCCTTTATGGAACCGAACGCTTGACGGAAATCCATCTGCCTGACGACCAGCTCCAACATGTGCGATTTACTGTATCTGCAGCAAGATTTGAAGCCGCCGGAAATCCTTGGTGTTTTGCCATTGATGCAGATGGACAGTGCATCGGCTATCTGTATGCTGTGCCGGATTCAGAAGGGGACCTGCATATCCATAAACTGGTCATTGATGCAAAACACCAAAACGGAGGCGCCGGTACATCGGCGATGGAAGAATTCCTGGAGATGGCCAGAAAGTCTGGTGCCTCATTCGTGTTCTTGAGCGTTGCATGCGGGAATGATGGAGCAGCACGATTTTATCAGCGTCTTGGATTCGTCGATACGGAGCTGGGTGTTGCAGAAGCCGGCTGTAATTTGATGGTTTGTCAGTTGAAATAATTGCCCAAAAAAAATACTGGAATTAAAATGTACCGATGTGGTATAATGAGGTCGAGGAAGCCGAAAATACCCTATATGTCCAGGGGCAAATTAAATTGTCACAGAAGCAAAAATAATTTGTCATAAAACGC
>OLQD01000948.1_pt1 | contig 25838 bp, 39 predicted proteins | sample 1672841 | NCBI WGS metagenome assembly OLQD01 (sample SAMEA3136729, study PRJEB25190) | human gut metagenome | biome: human gut; feature: human-associated habitat; material: faeces | place: Austria | collected 2013 | reverse complement strand
TTCATCACTCTCCTTCAATCTTTCCGTTTCTGGCATCCTCAACCATCCGCTCTTGAATGGCATCCATTTCCGCTAAAATCTGCTTTTTGCGGTTGAATAGCCCTGCAATCTGCCGCTCTGTTTCCCGCAGATCCATACTTAATTCAAAGTTCTTCTGCAAATAGTCCTGTCTGTTCACCAGACTTCCTCCCTTCTGATGCAGTCATCACACCCAATCGGCTCTCCGTGCCTGTCGAAATAGAAATATTCACAGGTGCGACTGCCGCAAATGATACATTCCGGCTCGATGTCTTCGTATTCCGGCTCTGTTCTGGGGTCTTCCGTGTAGTCCATCAGAAATCAGCCCTTTCGGGTTTCTGGCTGTCTTTGATTTCGGAAATGATTGCATCCTTCAACGCCAATTCCTTTTCCAGCTCCGAAATTGTCTGGTCGGGTGTTTCCGAAACATCTCCCAGCATGACTAAAATTTCTTCATTTTTTACGTATGCATCCGTTTTCAAATATGCGATAACCGCCTTCACCCTGCCGTTCAGCTCCCACAGCTCCTGCATATCGTTTTCTGGCATTAAATTTGTATCTCTCATTGATTTTTTCCTCGCTTTCTGGTATTTTGGTTGTATGTATTATTTCTTTGTCCCCAGAGGCGTGCCACCGCCAAAGGGGATATTTTATTTTTCCTTGCAAAATTCATCCCTGAAGAAGAAATACTCCGTCAGAATATTCACCCCCAGGCACATGCCCAGAGCCGCCATAATGTACATATCTCCGAAGTAATACAGAATTGCACCGATGACCGTCAGATCCGCTACGATTGCCGCTACGGCATAGCCAGTGAACCGTAACGCCCAGCGAATCGGTTTCCGTAAACGTCTGCATTTTTTCATACTCTCACCACCTCACTCCCTTCCTCAAAAAACTGTCCGTATCTGAATGATTCTGTGTATTTCCCAAAATCCACCGTAAACACAAACGGATACATCCCCGTGACAATTCCTGTTTTCTTGTTTTTTTGCACCGGGCCTGTGTTGCTCTCTCGGAAATACACGATTTTTTTAATCTTTTTCCCGATATACAGCTTTCCTTCCAACGCCTGCTTCATTTCCTCCAGTGTTGCGCCGCTGCGCTTCGCTCCGCCTCTCATAGCCTCACCCCCTAGCTTGCTTTTTCATCCTCTGTAAGGACATTCTCAAGTGAAGGAAAGTCCTTATCATTCATTGCAGACAGCTTTTCGCTGATAGAATCCTGTAATTCTTCCATTGTTCCGCCGACTACCTTGGAAGTTATCGGCACACCAAACGAGGTTATGTACTCTTTCATCTGAAACACCTCCTCACCACTCTACAATCCGCAGAGTGCCATCCTTCATGCAGTGGAGTGACCATCTTTCCGCCACTTCTTCCGGCACAGTTTTATCGAAAAATCCAAGAGAAAGACCAATCTCCTCACCTTTTTCATTTACAACTGTTCCTGCATAGCAGAACGCTTTTCCGTTTAAAAATTCTTCAGCTTCTCTGATGGTCACATCACAAAACCCTTTTGCCGTTGCATAACCTTCTCTTCTTTCACGCTTTCTGCTCGTGTTCTGTACCTCCTGTTATCAACATCTTTTTCACTTTCCTTGACATTTTTCTCCCCCTGTCCTATTCTGAAAATACAGGCTGTTGCCGCAGCCGAGTACATAGGAAAGGAGATGATTTTATGAATATTGAGTTGTTGGTTGCACTTGCTGCAATCGTTATATCTGCCATTGTGCCTGCTATCACAAACCAGCAAAATAATGAACACCAAATTCGACTGAAAAAATTAGACACATTTTTTCTCGAAAAACAAAAGGTATACTTTGAGTTTGCTGATTCATATGCGCTCGCTTTAACAAATCCCAGCCCAGAGAATATTTCAAAGTTTCGCTCTGCAACACATAAATGCTTTATGTTAAATGCCAATAAAGATTTTTACAAAGATGCCTTAGAGTGCATTACTTGTCTCGAAAATAATGAATCTAAAGAAAAAATTGAAACTCTCTATATGTTCTGTGTTCGCTCTCTTTCTTTGAACTTGGAATTTGCCATTGGGGATTTTGAATACCCTATTTAATGGCAAGTACTAACGCCATAGCCGCAAATGCCATGCCGAGATTGTAAAATTTAGACCGGCATTCGCGGTTCTTTATTCTATATCCGCTGTATACACAGACTATAGATGCTATTGAAATCAGTATGCTCATGAGAAGCACATTCACCTCCCTTCGCTTGCGTCCTTATCCTTTTGCTGGTCTTTCTTCGTTATTTTCAGGCAAAAAAAATAAGCTGATTATATCTCACATCGTATGTATCCTCAATCTTTTTCAGAATCGGAATATCCGGATAAGTCTTTCCTTTTTCGTAGTTTGCCAAGGTTTCTACCGTAATTCCAATCAATTTCGCCGCATCTTTCTGTGTCAAGCCCTTGCTTACTCTGGCTGCTTTCAATGTAATTTTCAAAATTCTCACCCCTTTCATACTACGATAATAATACGCTTTATGCGTTTTGTCAATGCTAAAAGTGTAATTTTTTTATTTTTATCTTGATTTTTTTTTTTTTGTTTTTAGCGTATATTGTCATTAGAAAGGGAGTGAGCCTATGAGCGACCTCGGAAACAAAGCCATTATGGCTGAAAATATAAAATACTATATGGATTTAAATAATAAGTCAAGAAATGATATGTGTGAGGCTCTTGGATTCAAATACTCCACCTTTACTGATTGGGTAAATGGGAAAAATACCCTCGCATTGATAAAATCGAAATGATAGCAAATTATTTTGGCATTGAAAAATCAGATTTAGTCGAAAAGCGAGATAAGTCCCTCCCCGAAGGTGCCATCCCCTACGTTCCCGAACCAATGGTAAACGTCCCTCTGGTCGGCTCTGTGAACTGTGGCACACCACTATTCGCCGAGGACAACATCGAAGGCTACATCCCCACCCCCGAATCTGACCTCCAGACGGGCGAAACCTACTTCTGGCTCAGGGCTAAGGGGGACAGCATGATAAACGCAGGCATCCATCATGGCGATTTGCTCCTTATCCGCCAACAGCCTGATGTGGATAATGGAGATATTGCCGTTGTCGCCGTCAATGGTGACGAGGCTACCCTGAAAAGAGTGAAAAAACAGGAAAATGCGCTGATTCTCCAACCCGAAAACCCTGCCTGCGAACCGAAAATCTTTGTTGGCAAGGATATGGAAAATATACATATCCGAGGTAGGCTGATGCAGCTTAGGAAGGAATTTTAGATTTTTAAAAAAACGCCCCCTACAGTACCGCGAATACTCCAAAAGAGAAAATAAACAAAAGGAGGATTTCATGGAAAATAATATTGAAAACTACAACGAGAGTATTTTTGAAAGCATCAAACATATAAACGAATATGGCGATGAATTTTGGTACGCCAGAGAATTGCAGACAGTTTTAGGATACAAGCAATGGCGAAGATTCTACGATGTTATCGAAAGAGCTAAAATAGCTTGCGAGAACAGTGATTATGAGGTTTCCGACCATTTTGCCGACGTTGGCAAAATCGTGGAAGCTGGTATTTCAAAAAAAAGCATCTTAGATATTATGCTTACACGATATGCTTGCTATCTCATCGTTCAAAACGGTGATTCCAAAAAGAAAATGATTGCTCTTGGACAAACATATTTTGCCATCCAAACCAGAAAACAGGAACTCGAAGAAAACTTCCGTGTTATGACAGAAGATGCTCGCAGACTGCATCTGCGAAATGACGTGAAAGGTTTTAATAAAAAATTGGCAACAGCCGCGCAGGATGCAGGTGTTCAGAACTTCGGAAAATTTCAGAACTATGGGTACAAAGGATTATACAACGGTGAAACTGCCGCGGATATTAAGGAACGCAAAGGTTTGAAAAAAGGCGAAAACATCTTAGACCACATGGGCAGTACCGAACTTGCAGCCAACTACTTTCGTATCACACAGACAGAAGAAAAACTGAGACGGGAAAATGTTCAAGGTGAAAATAACGCTAACATGACACACTATCACGTTGGTCAAAAAGTACGTCAAACGATAAAAGAATTAGGCGGCACTATGCCTGAAGAACTGCCTACTCCCGAAAAGAGCATCAAACAGATTGAAAGAGAACAGAAAAAACTGGAAAATAGATAAAAACCTCCCCCTACAGTACCGCGAATACTGTAAGGGGAAAAGAAAGTCGTTGCCTAACAACCCTCCAAACAGAAAATATCACATTACGTGAATATTGTCAAATTAAGGAGGATTATACTATGAAAAAAACATTTACTACTTGGTGGGCATTGCTCATTGCATTCTCTTTGCTCTCGCTTATACTGCCTGTCTTTGCTGTAGTGGCTATCATTCTGCTGCTTGTAAAACGGAAAGCCTTTCTTGAAGCACTTGAGAAAGCAGATGTAATCACAGATGCAGATACTTATGTTTTGCAAAAACATTCGGATGCAGATGCTTATGAATCTGAACGACGTACATCCGCTGATGAATACCATTCCAAAAGAACCGATGCCGCAGATGTTTATTATCATGAAAAAACCTCTCAGGCTGAAATAGATTTAAAACAATGGAATGAAAAAATTTCCAACGCAGACAAAGACTTCAAGGCTATAAAAAAACAGAAAACAGAATTACTCCGGGAAATCGAAGAACTCTCCAGAGAAAGCATTGTTGTTGCTGCAAATTTTGAAGTAGACGAAACGATTTCTTCCGAAGAATATAAAAACAAATTGGCACTTTTAAAAACAATTCTGATAAATTCTATAAAAATGAGGAGCAGAACATCAGATGTGCCGCTCCTTGCAAAATGTAATTGTAACTGTCCTTATCATTTTCATGACCTCGCGAAAAATCTCACTTCTTCGTCAGCACCGCCACGCTACCCTTACTGGTAACACTATACCCGATAGCATCCGCCACATCCCGAATCTTGATATAGTTTGTCCCATCCTTCAGGATCCGTTCAACCGCGTGTTCCTTGCCATTGATAATCATTTTGCATTTTTCTACCACTTCATCATCCCTCATTTCGTATTGAAATACATCCTCGACCAACAACCAATGCGTGAATTTATTGCACCGCAGGGGGACTTCTCGCACGCCGTAAGCCGATCCATCCGCCGCCACATAATACGGGTGTCCATTCTTCATCCCGGTATAAACCCCGATATGCCCCTGCATCCAGACCAACGCCCCGATGGGCGCTTTTTCAATGGTGGAAATGGGGTTGATTTTGGTTGCCCTCGCCTTCCACTGGCCCGAACCGAGCGTCACGCCGCACGCCCAAGAAATCAGACCGCTGCAATCCACGCAGACCCTGCCGATTTTATCCCTGTCACTCAGCCAGACCATTTTCCCGTAGGTGTTTTTCAGAAATTTATAGTTCTGCTCCGTCATAACCTTGCCCTTCATGCCGTAGACATACGGTGTGCCGATTTTGGAACGGCAGAAGGCTACCAATTCTTTCCCTGTCATTTTTTTCACCATATACTCACCCCTTTACAAGCTCTCTGACCGTTTTGTTTTCCTTCAGCAGCTTTCGCATTTCCTCCAGTGCCTCATCCACCCACAGGGAGAAGGTATCGAAGGATACCGCCATAGCCAATGCAGGAAATCGCTGGATAAATAAATCGTAGGTCTGCCGCAGCTTCAGCTTGCCTGTGCCGCTGCCTAATTCCGCTTCTGCCTGCGCGACCGCCCACAGCAGCCATTCCTTTACCCTTTCCCTCTGCTCGGATGTTGGCATTTTCAGAAACCGCCCGATGCACACACCGACCATCCCTGCAACCGCCATCAACGCAACCACCAAATACCAATTTTCCATTAAAAACATTGTTCCTTCCTCCTTCTTTCTTTTATATAAAAAAGCGCCCGATTTCTCGAACGCTCTTTCTGCTTATGCGCTTGCCTTCAAAAACAAGTTGATAAAATAAATCTGTCCCTTTCCTGTTACCTTTGGCGTTTTGTTTAGACTGGTATGCCCGTCACCGTGCGAAATCGTAGTTAGCTTAATTCCAAACAGCTCCATTTCCATGCTCCGCTGCGTCGGCATATTATAGTCAGTGCCTTTTCGGCTAATGAGATAGCCGTTTTCACGCATCCATGTAAACAACCTGTTCTGCCCCATTTCAATCCCGTTCTGTTTTAACAGCTTTGCCAGTTCACCTACCAGAATAGAAGCCTTTGCCACAGAAACGGAATTCGCAAATGTTACCAACGGCTTATCCTTTTCCGCCTGCCGCTCCAACTCCATTCTCTTCTCCCGTTCCGCTTTCAGATTTGTTGCCAATTTGATGATGGTATCCGGATTCAACAGCGCTTCTTCGATTTTCTGCGGTGTCATGTATGCCCCATGCTTGCGGATAGAAGGCAGTACCTCAGATGTAACCCATTTTCTGAAAGGCTTTGCTTCTGGCTTGTCACTGCGGAGAATGACATTGTATAAGCCGCTTTCGTTGATACAAAGCATTTCTAATGTTTTGTTCCTGCTCTGCGGGTGGGGCAAGTCAAATCTACCCACCTCGTCATCTTCTAATCTCTTTGGCAAATCTTTGTGATTTTCGATATTCAGCACATCACATACATCTTTCAGCACCCACCAAGGTTCGCCGTCCTTCTGGATGGTTCTGACCTCGTTGCCGTTGTAGTTAAAAACCTGTAAATTATTCATACTTTCACAACCCTTCTTTCTCGAACGCTCTTAATCACTTCAACAATTTCACCGCGAAGCTGCTGAATTTTTTCCATTTCCTCACGCTTTGCATAATTTGTAATCTCAGAGGATATTGTCAAATATTTTTCATCAAATTTAATCAGCATATTTAAACCTCCCTTTAAATCATCTTGCTTACCAAAGTTACCAGTGCCAAAACCAAGCCCATCAAAAAGATAAAATGTACCATTAGCTTAAAAATATCTTTTTTCATATTGCACCGTTGGAGTTTTTCATGTATTATTACTGATAGAAGGTTGGGGCTTTCGCCCCTCCCTCTATGTAATGAGTTTGATTAGGATTAAAACCCATCCGACTAATGAGATTATCCTAATCATGAGCTTTTCAAGCTGTTCCACCAGCTTGATTAGCTCTTTTATTTTGTCCTCCAACGTGTCACCTCCTTTCTGATACTATAATATCATACTTGCATAAGTATGTAAATCGACAACTTAAACAAAATATACTTGCGCAAGTATATCCTTATTTGTATGAATTGCATACTTGTGTAAGTATTTTATGATACGATATAATAGTATCAAGGAGGTATGCAGAATGGGTAAAACATCAAGCGCGGTAAAAAACAAATACAATGCCAAAGCCTATGACCGCATCAATTTAACGATGCCGAAAGGCAAAAAGGAGGTTATTCAAAATCACGCTGAAGAACGCGGAGAAAGCACCAATGCTTTTATCAATCGTGCTATCAATGAAACCATGCAACGTGATTCTGAGTCCGATTCTTAAGACCGCCCCTCGCGGTCTTTTTTCATTCCTCCTTCTCCCTTCCTTCCGCTCGCCGCTTCCTGCGCTCCTCCGCTCTGCGTTCTGCCTGCTCCACGCCCTTATCGTACAGCTTCATCAGCCCACAGATGCCTAATTCCGTGCCGAACAGCAACAGTGCAGACGATACGATGGATGAAATGTCAACGCAGAAGCACGCCAAGATAATACCCACAACAACAACGCACACACAAAACGATAGGGACAAAACCACAATCGTTGTCATGGTATCGTTATTGATTTTAAAACGAATTCGTCTGCGTTTTTTCATCATAAACCGCCGCCATTCAGCAGAAATCCGATTGCCGCACCGACAACCACTGCAATCGCCTTATCGACCAGTCCATCCCAACGCTTTGCCGGCTTAGAGACCAGCTGCTTCACATCGTCCTTGATTTCCCCGACATCCGTTTTGATATGTTCTTGTTCGTTTTGCAGAACCGAAAACGCCTTTGTCAATCCGTCAAGGTTGTCCTGCCGCTTCTCCATGCGGTCAATCCTCTTGTGTGCGGATTTCGTGCTGTCCAGCGCCTCCTGCACCATTTTTTCTATTGCTTCCATGCTGTCATCCCCTTTCTCAACTCTGCACCTGTGCCGCTGTGACATGGTGCGGATTGTTAAAATCGTTCAAATGCTGTTGGAGCAGTGTCATAACCGAGGCGGCATTGATGTACGCAGAGGACGCAAGCGAACCGCTTTTCACGCCACTGGTAACGGATGCCGCAAGCGTGGGAATGAAGTCCCCCAGCTCCACCTCATTGTACTGCTCCAGAAGGCAATCCCATTCATAGGAAATAACCTTCGCCTGCTTCCGAAATCCCATTTTTGTATTGATAACCGTTACCATATCCCCCAGAAAGACCTCCTCCAGAACGGCATACTCCCGATACTCCACCGTCTTTTCCAGTGCCACAAAATCCACCTTAATGTTGATGCTTGGAATATCACAGCCGCCGTCAAGCAACGCCTGTGCCTCCTCCTGCACCTCGGAGAGCGTCTTATTTTCGTCCTCTAGGGTGTAAATCTTCGGGCAGATATAATCGCCCAGATGGGGACTGTCAAGCGTTACACTGCCGTTCTTGCCGTAGCAGACAATGCGCGTCTTGACCTCCGATTCATCCTCTGTAACCTCAAGCCCGACAAGGTTCTTTCCGTAGCGGATGGAAACGCCCCTGTCCTGCCCCAGTGCCGCCTTGACAGACACCCGAAAGCCATCCCGCAGCAGCTCGCCACCGTAGCCCTTGACAAACGAGGTTGCTTCGTCATCGTCCGACAGTAACGCTTGTACGGGATTCATGCGCCCTGTTGTGAGCGTCCCTGTCAGCGAAATATCCGTATCAAAGGAAAAGGGCATGGGATAGGCAAACGCCGCCTGCATGGCTGCCAGAGCCGCCGTAGCCGTACCGCTGTGGCTGATTGGTTCGCACTGGTTGTCCAGCAGGTCATAAAAGATATGCCTTGCGTTGACCGAAATTTCCTTCATGCTCGGCTTGACGTAGTAAATGCGGAACGGCTGCATCCCTCTTGGTGTGGATGCGTAGAGAATTCGCCCACGCTCGATGCGTTTCCACTTGCCGCCATCATCGTATGGGTGCTTCAGCTCCAGTTCATACGCCCCGTTTAATTCTTCCGTTACAATACAAGAGCCGGGAACCAATGCCCCCAGCCCGATTGTGTCAAATGTCTTTGCCGTTTTTTCGTGAATGGTAATCATAACATCACCCCATCATGCCGACCAATTCCCGATACTGCTCCTCTGTGATGCGGTTCGCCATCAGAAATACGTCTAATTTGTTCAGCATATCCTCTTTGTCGTATGCACCTCTGCTAATCAGTTTTTTCAGTCTTGCGTATGTCATAACTATCTCTCCTTTCAAATCTCTAATTCCTTCATGCAAACCAAATAGTCTACATTGATTGCTGTGTCTAAAATTGCCTGTTCTGTTTCTGTCAACTGTGGTTCGGGGGTGGGTTCTGGTTCGGGCGGTGTGTATTCCGAAAACGTAACAGTTTCTGGGTCATAAATCATGCCAAGCGCAACAGTTTCATCGCACGGAATAGCCGTCACAGGATTGCCCGATGGGTCTGGTGGATAGTAGGGTTCTACTTCTTGGTTCTTCAGAACGTCAATCACTCTGTTTTGTAAAATCATTGCATAGTTTTTCACATTTCCACCTCCTTACCATTCGATAATAACAATGCCGTCTCCACCGTTGCCAGCTTTACTATAACTACTGGAACTATTCCCTACACGCTGCGCACGACCGCCGCCGCCGGCACCTGTTCCTCCGTTGGTAGCATCCTTACCAATGGTATACTTGCCATTGGTACCACCATCTCCACCATTTCCAAAGCACGCACCTCCGCCCTGACCGCCAGTACTACCAGAACTTCCACCACTACTAGTACCCTGAAGACCAGCAATCGCAAATACGGTATCCTCTCCTCCCTTTGTGCCTTTATGTATTCGCGTATTGTCACCACCTTTAAAACCTCCACTAATCGTAATCAGATTCCCAATTATTGTTGTGCCACCATCGGTAGCCTCTATTTCTGGATCGCTATTAGCATCTTGCCCAAGACCACCTTTTCCGACAGTAATCGGTATAACTGCATTCGGCTCAACACTAAAAGCTCTTTTTACAATATAGTCAGCTCCCCAACCTCCGCTTGTACCTTTGCCGCCGCCACCACCTCCACAGGCTGTAATCAAAATCTTATGCACACTGGCAGGAACGGTAAACGTGCCATCCTCGGTAAAGGTTTGTGTGCCGTGTGCAGGAAGCATCTTATCCAATGGCAAAAACCCACTTGTCTCAATCGTACTATTCAAATACGCCTTAATTCCCTTCTGCAAGCTGGATTCTACGTCCCCGCGCTGTGCCAGCATTTCCAGAATCCCCCAGAAGGTATCCACACCGTACTCTGCCGCCTTATCCCCCGGCTCGCCAAAGGTTGTGGCAATCTTGTGCATGGTATCCAGTGCGTCTTGAATTTCCTGAAACAGCACCACCAGAACGCCGTATTCGTTCTCGCTTTCCACCGCATCCGTCCAAGGAATTGCCGCCGTTACATAGATTTCAAACACCTGCGTAGACAAAATCTGACCGCCTGCATTCCAAACGGAAATCTGTGCCTCGACTGCCTTTGCCTCCGAAAGAATTTCATTCGTCAGGGCAAATTGGCATCTGCCCGCAGTCGCATCTGTCACTTCCCCCTGATTAAAAAATGTGCCGCCGTCCGCTTTTCTGAATGTGATACGCACCTGCTCGCCTGTCAGATTGATTGCCACACCGTTTTCATACAGGCACACGTCCAAATATCTGGATTTTGTATCGTTCTGCACAGGGCGAATCCCGATGCTGTTCGGCTTTTTGTTCACATCAATTTCCAGCCGATTATACGTTTTTGCCATTTTCCCACTCCTTTCTGTTTTTCGCATCAAAAAAGCACATCCGTTTTATTTTCAGATGCGCCTTTCTTGACAGAATATCTTTCTTTTGCTATCATAAACATAAGAGAAGGATTGCCACCTTTCGCAGGGCGGCTAGTCCAAATAGTTGGTTTTAGCCGTCTAACTTCGCAGGTTAGGCGGCTTTTTCATTATTTCTTGTTGTAAAACAAGGAAATAACTCCGATGATTACTAAGCAAAAAGTAAATAACCCTTCGTATGTAACCATAAGCGTCACCTCCTTTATGGGAAGTGACTAACCGCCAGTTGGCAATCCTTCATTTATACCATACCATAAATTTCATTTTTCGACAACTACAGCCATCTCCAACGGGGCTGTATTTTTATTTTGCTGACATTCCCCGTCCAGCGGATTTCGTTCTGCCCGACCTCAAATCTGGGGAACTCCGCACCGCCGTATTTGCTGTTCTGGTTGGTACTCCCTTTGAACGCCTCCATCATTTCGCTGTCAATGGTAATGTTCCCATCCACGTTCCGCAGTGGGTAGGGATTGCCGTTGATGTTCAACGTAATATCCCCACTGCCGTAAACCGTAATCAAAGGCTCACTGTACACTGTGCCGCTGTTGCGGATGGTGGTCGGGGCGGTCAGCTCCAAAGCATCCCCTGCGGCATTGACGCTGTATTTGAAGGGCTGTGTATCCAGAATGACCTGAAATTTCTGGAACACACGCATCATCTGAGCAATACTGATTTTGTTTGCAATCATCACACGGTAAACCTTATCCGGTTCTGTTGAAAATGTCATTTCTCCGCTGCCGACAAGCCATGCTGCGACTTCATCCAGCTTTGCACGCTTAATCAGCGCACATTCCATCGTCCTGTCATAGCTTTCATAAACGCCTTCATCTGTATGCAGAGAACCGTTTCGCCCCGCTACGGTAATGCTTTCTATCCGCCGCTCCGCACGCACCGTTTCCGGCATAGCGGTCACGATAACGCCCATTTCTCTGCTGTCAACGCCTTTGAATGTAAACCATGCCTCATGTATCATTTGTTACCACCTCTCCCTGCGCTTTGCTGTCTGCGGAGAAACTCGATCTGCTCTGCGACAACTCTCGCCTCTCTTTCGCTATTCACACTGTCGATATGCACGTTAATGTCCCCGTAGGTGTAGGTCTGAGATTTACTGATGCCGCCCGTTGCCGTTTCCACTCTGGGCGGACGTGCAACTGCGTCCATGCTGTTCTGTACCGTCCGCATCACCGATTTCATTTTATCTTTGATGCCGATTTCGTAGCCCTCCATGGAATACTCGCCGAAGCCTTCAAAAACCTTAGAGGGCGAATGAATGTCCAGTTTAGACTTCGCTTTCGCAATCGCCGCCGCTACCACTTCTGCAACTGCCTGAATTACGCCACTCCTTCCGTTCTCAATACCATCGGCAAGTCCTGCCATCATCATTTCGCCAATATTGACATATTCAACACGAAAACCCGTCATAACCTCGACAAGCCTCATTTCAAGTGCCTGCACATATTCCGTCAGAACAGGCTCCTGTGCCCGCAAAGATGCAACAATCTGTTTCATAGTTATCCCCTGCGTATTCTGGTTTGCGGTCGCAACGGCTCCGGAGACAGCACTTGCAATGTCAGTTTTACTGTCAGCTGCCATGCCCTGTGCAAAACTCTTTGCCGCTTCTGTCCCTGCCTGATACAGTTCATCCTTGACCTCTCCGAGGGTCTGCGGCAGCTTTTCGGTGTAGTTCTGTTCCAGTGCATCAAATTCGCTTTGATAGAATTTTTTCGCCGCATCTGCCGCCAACTGCTGTTTTTCTTCGTATTTTTGGATGTATTCCTGCAATTTCGCACCAGACATACGAGAGAGCTTATCCATGTAGTCCAGCGCATCATCCACGCTCATTGCGGAGATTTCACTCATTAAGCCCCCGGACAAGCCTTTTGCCTGCATTTCTTCAATCGCATTGCTGTATTTCTGAATCTTTCTGATTTCGGCATCCAGATCCCCAAGCTGGAATATCTCCTTATCATCCTCCGTTTTCACGCGTTCAAACAAAGAACCGTAGTCGGCCAGTTTTTCCTGTAAGCTGGTTTGCTTGCTTTCAATCTTGGAAAGTGCCGATTCATATTCCTTCTGAAAGGTCTGCAACGCAGAAAGCCGCTCCTTCAGCTTTTTCTCCTCTGCTGTTTTTGCGGCATCCTCCTGTTTTTTATTCCAGTCGCTTTCCTGCTTTGCAATTTCTTCCTGTATCTTCTGCCGATTCTTCTTTTCTGCCTTTTTCAGCTCCGCACGCTTTTTCGCAAGGTTGCTCTTGTATTCCTTCAATTCCTCGGCGGCTTTCTTTTCCTCCGATTTCTTCTGTAAGGCTTCAATTTCGCTGTTGGTTTTCTCTAATTCGCTTTTCAGCACATCCCCAACCTTACGGGCAGTCTGCTGTGCGAAGGCTACCATGGAATCCATCCCCGCTGCCGCCTCTGCAACATCCTCAGCCATCTGCTCTGCCGCCTTGACTGCCTCGCCTGTGCCATCCTCGATGCCGACAGCAATGCCGGCAGGAATCTGTTTGCCGACCTCATCACGCATGACACGGGAGGGGGAATGAATATCAAAGAACTTTTTCAGGGTTGAAGCCGCAGATGAACCAAGTTTTGTAGCCGCTGCGACCACTTCATTGATTGCCCCTTTTGAAAGTAGACCATTTGCAAAACCCTTTGTACAATTTTCAGCAACACTCTCCATTTCGGATTCCGCTTTTTTCATTTCAATAAGCCCTTTATCCTTCATAGTTACAAGTGCATTTGCATATAGCACAGCATTTTCATCTACTCCGGCTTTCAACGCCTTCGGGACTTCCCTGCCGGCATCCGCATACGCCTGTACCGCATTCAAAAAATCATCCTTCGTGGACATTAAAGCATCCAATTCCCCCTGCCCGATATCATAACCTGCATCCCGTGCCATTTTCAATCTGGTTGCAAAATTTCTCGATGTGACTTCCAGTCGCTGATCCAGCTGATCCTTTGTTTCATCTGTCACTCTTTGCTGTTGATATACATACTCATTCAGCCCGTTTTTAATTTCTTCCAGACTGTTAGACTGACCCAAAGCCAAAAGGCTGTTACATTCATCGATGACCTGATAGGAGCTGCGCAGGATGTCGGTCTGCTCTGTATAAAGCCCCTCCATTTCCGCAAGGTCATCCTTTACCTGCTGCAAAGCAGACATGGCTTTTGTCTGTTGACCTGTGCTGCCGTTCATCAGCGCGTCTTGAAGCTCTTTCTCCTTTTCAATCAGCTCCTGTTTTTTTGCGGCAATATCATCCTCCAGAGTTATAAGGTTCTGCATTGCCTCTGCTTGGTTCTGGATTGCCGCCGTATAAGCCTCCTCTTTTGCGTTCAAAAGGGCATTGACACGCTTCTTTTCCATTAGCAAATCCAGATTATCAGCTGTCTGCACATACGCCTGTCCTTCCTTTTCCGTCAGAGAAATTGCATTCGGAATCGCACTGTTGATTTGCTCCGCCAGAGCCTTTGCCCTGTTTTCGTAGCCATCCTTTACCTGTCCGTTTGCATCGCAAAGCTCCTGCAGCTGACGAATCAGGCTGTCTGTGTAATCCATTTCAGAAAGAGATTGATTGATGCTTTCCTGCGCCGTTTCCTTCATGCTCTTGCGTGCCTCTGCCTGCTGATTGATGGAATCTGTTGTTTCCTCCAGACGCTTTCGGAACTCGCGCATCCCCTCGCTTTCTTCCTCTGTCGCAGAAAGCAGAGAAACCAGCCCAATGGTCAATGCTGCCGCACCTGCAATCAGAAGTCCGAGCGGACACGCCGCCACCACAGCATTATAGGCAGTCTGTGCCGCAGTCATGAGGGCAATCTTTCCTGTTACCACGCCAACCACAAGCTCTTTTGCGCTCAGCGTAGAGGCCAGCAGTAACTCCGCATTTCGATTGACTGCCAAAGCCGCTGTATAAACACGCACTGCCTTTTCCGCCGCCTGCCAGCTTTTCACTACCGTAGAAAGACTTTGCGCTGCCTTAAAGGTTCCGATTGCCGCCGCCGCTGTCAGCGTTACATTCTTAATCTCCTTTGTGTGTCTGAGCATAGCCGCAAGGGCGTTGATTGCCTTCGGCAGAGCCTTCACCGCCAGAGCGGTTGTTTCCTCCATGAAATGCCCTGTGCTTTCCGCAAGGTTATCCACACTTTCCGAGAGTTTTCCACTCCGCAGATTTCTTGCAACCTCATCCACCGATGTGATAGCGGTTTCCGCAGCCTCTTTCATAGGGGTTTCAAATTTTTCATAGACCTGTACACCAAGCCCTTCCAGACCACTGCCGAGAATCGTCATCTGCCCCTTGAGGTTGTCCATCTGCACATCTGCCATATCCTGCATGGCACCGCTGCTGCTCGCAATGGATGCAGAAAGATTATCAAACTCCGCACCACAACCCGCAAGCATTGCCTCCGCACTTTTCAAATCTACTTTATTGAAAATATTATTCAGTACATTTGTTTTTTGCTCTTGGCTCATGCTTTGCATTGCCGCGTCCAGCTTTTTGAAGGTTTCATTCAGAGGATTCAGATTCCCTTCCGCGTCAAATGCAGACACACCAAGGCTTTTCAGCGTTGCCGCCGCTTTATCTGTCGGTGCGGATAAGGATAAAATCATGTTTCTCAGAGCCGTACCGCCCTCTGCACCCTTGATACCTCGGTTCGCCAGAACACCGAGAGCCGTATTCAGCTCTACTGTGCCGCCTGCAAGGTTCTTCGCCGTACCACCAACGGTCAGAATTGCTTCGCCAAGCTGTGCCACGCTGTAGTTCGCCTTACTGGATGCCCTTGCCATCTGGTCTCCGAACTGTGTCAGATTGTCCGCACTCGCCTCGATGCCCAGAGCCGCCATTGCATCTGTCGCAAGGTCAGAGGCATACGCCAAATCAAGTCCGCCTGCCGCTGCCAGATTCAGCACAGAGGGCAAAACCTCTGCGGATGTGCCTGCGTCATACCCCGCCAAGGCAAGATAATTCAGAGCATCCGCCGCCTGCGTGGCTGTAAATTTTGTAGTTGCGCCTGCGTTCTTCGCCGCTGTTGCCAGCGTTTCATAAGCCTCACTGCCGTTGTGGATTTCCGAAACGCTCATCCCCATGGTTGCCGCTACTTGCGACATGGATTCCTCAAAGTCACTGCCAACCTTGATTGCCGCTATGCCAAGCCCCGACAGCGTACCCACTGCCGCCGCTGCCGCAGAAACCGCCGCTTTCATGGCGGCTTTTATACGGACGGAGCTTTGTTCGGTCTTATCTAAGTCCTTTGACAGTGCATCCGAGCTGTTCCCCAGCTCCCGCATTTCCTGTTCCATGCGGTTCATTTCTGTAGTTGTGCGGTTCATCTGGGTTTGCAGGTCATTCACAGTCTTAACCTGTCTATTGTAGGCATCCTGCGCCTTTCTGGCCTCCTCACTGTTCTCCCCGAATTTCTGCTTGGATTTTTCCAGCTCATCCGACAGGGTTGCAAGTCTTGCCTTTGCACGCTCGCTCTGGTTTTGCAGCAGCTTCATTTTCTCCGCCGAGGCATTGAGGGAACGCTTTAAAACATCACCCTTTGCCGTTACTGCGCCTTCGCTGTTCTCCATGCCCGAAAACGCAGAAATTACGGATTTCATTTCACTGCCTAAGTTTTTTAATTGGGAATTGATTGCAGATAGGCTCGACCGAAACGCCGCCTCGCCGTCAATGCCAATCTTTGCACCAATATCCGTTCCCATCTCGTCACCTCCTTTTTTTGCATGAAAAAAGCACCCAAATGATTTGAGTGCTTTTGAATCCTATTTTATTTTGCTGTAAATTTAATAGTCAGCGAACCACTGACTTGTATCTTTTCTCCTTTTTCCAAGTCAAGATTACTGTACGATTGAATCGCACTGTCGCTGTCGGCAAAGGTTTCAATCATCCCATTTGTTATACAGTTTCCTATTCCGGAAACCCATTTTACATCATATCTTCCGGCAGGAATGTCCTCTCCGACATAATAATTCCCTGCAGAGAAAGAAAATTCTTCTCCCTTTTCAGCTTTGTTTGCAGTGTCGGAATCATCGCCATCTGTATTGTAGCAATAAGCCATTGCCTTAATAATGCAATCCGGATTATATATTGCTACTACAGCATCATCAAATTCATTATATCCATAATAATCAGCATACACACATACATACTCTCCGACCTTTGGCATCTCCGTAAAAAAGTTAAAAAACTTTTCATCATCGAAATTTTCCAAATCCTTTACATCTTGCGCGTACATATATGCACCATTACCGACGATAACATCGCCATTTTCCGTTCTGACAAAGAAACATGGCATCGGCGTTTCATCGTCAACCTCATCAATGGTCTTAACGCCCGTAACTTCGCCTGTAAATTTATATGGTGTCCCCTTCAATTCCTCATGCAATCCGGAATATAAGGATGCCGGCGCTTCTTCCAAATCATCAACCTCCTCCATCCAATGGATTGTTGAAAATGGATAGCTCCCATCAATCTTTCTTTCATCAGCATTTTCTTTCTCCGTTTCTGTTCCTGCCTGTTCTGTTCCGCACCCTACGGCAACGCCCATCATCAGGCAACCACATAATAAAACAGCCAAAAATTTTTTCATACTACCCCTCCTGTGTCATATCGTGCCATTTTTCTAAAATTTATCACATAACATGATATATATCAAGAATATTTTCACGATTTTACACAAAATCCATCAGCCGCCAGAATTCCGCTTCCTCCTGTGCCTTGGATTTTTTCATTTTTGCGCCTTCGTTTCTAATCTGCTCCACAGCAATCAGGTCGCACAATTCGCCAAAGGGAAGGGCATAGGCTGTCTCATAGGACAGCCCGATTTTCAATCCGTACCAGATGCACCACCCGACATCTGATTCTGTCGAGTGGTCTCCGCGTTTTTTCCTTCTTCATCTTCTGTTTCAATCCTTCTTTCGCTGCCGTCTGCAATCGTTTCAAAGATTTTAGTCTGCATATCCAGAAGATCATCCATGCCACATAAATCATAAAGCGCATCATAGCTCAGAGGGGGCGGTGTGCTGATGCCTTCCATCTTGGCATATTTCGCCCCTGCATCCATCATGGCAGACAGCAACCAGAAGCTCTCATCCATTTTCTGCACCTCTGTCCCCTCCGTCAGCGCCTTCCCGATATTTTCCGCGTTCTCGTAGCGTTCCGAACAAGCACGCATCACGCGAGCGGAAAAGCACAGCAGATATTCCTTTTTGTTAATTTCAATTTTCGCCGTTCTCATACGTTTCTTCCTCCGTTTCCTCCGTCAGATTTACCGTTTCTTCTCCCCCGTCATGCTCGGCTGTCATGACGGCATTCATTGCTCCCCCGTAATACCGAGGAATTTCTTAATTGCAGCCTCTGCGTCCGCCTCGCTGTCCATAGGGGAGGAAATCATCTTCCAAGGGTGTCCTGCGGCATCGCTGCGCAGAATACTACCGCTGATTTCAGGTGTCCCCCATTCGACCTTTTCGCCCTGTGTGGTGAAGGTGTCGTTAGGGTTAGCCGGCTGAATCTTCGGCAATACAACCGCCTGCCACTTGGTTGCACTGTTTTTCTGGATTTTTATGATTGCGCCAAAGCCAAGGTAAGGCGTTTCCTGCTCATCATTCCAGATGTACCATTTCGCATCCTTGGTGCTGACATCCGATCCCGTCATTGCCTGCTCGATAATACCCAATACCCGCAGCATAACATCAGGCAGCAAATCATCCGTTGTCAGCGTCCATGTACCGCCTGCAAAGGTATTCGCACTCTCCGCAGGTCCATTGTCTGCATAAAGGATATTATCATCCGCGCCCTCCAATTCAATGGAAAGTTCTACCGCCTTGCCCATCAGCGCGCCGCCGCTGTAGGACACGACTTCTCCTGTGTTGCTGTATTTTGCACAATAAGGTTTGCTCAAGCCAATCTTTGCCATATTTCCCTCATCCTTTCATCGTTCTTTTGATTTCCGTTTCAAATACTTTTTTGATTTCCGCCTCCGCCTTTGGCTTCGCCGTTTTCAATGCCTTTCGCACAAAGGGCGTTTTCTGAGAAAAGCTTGTACCGCTTTCCGCAATTCTGGCAATCAGCGCAAGGGGCATCCCCTTCGGGTGTTTCGGGGTTATCAGGTCACTGTAGCCTGTAAAGCCGACAAGCGTATCAATCCTGTCCCCCTCCGATTGGAAGGGCGCAACGCCCAGTCCCTTTGCAAGCGCCGCCTTCTGTTCGTCCGTGATTCCCTTGAGGTAATGCCCTGCACTGCGGTCATTGTCGGTCGGCAATGCCTCCACAGCGGAGCGGATTTCGTCTGCGGTCACGCCCGCGCCCTCATAAAGTGCCTTTTTCGTGATACCGTCTGCGCTTTGCCGCAGCTTTTCCAACTGTGCTATGTAGCCATCTAAGCCTGTGAAGGTAAGCTTTGCCATCAGAACACCTCCCAGACCCATTCATAATGCGTAAAGCCTGTTTTCTCCTCATACTGCACGCTGTTTAATTCCCACGCAATATATGGGGATGCGTCAAAAGCCGCCTCCAACTCCTCCTTCCATGGGTCAAACTCCTGCTTGGTAAAAAGGTCGGTTGTTCCGGTGACGGCTTTCTCCGTATGGGTATCATCCGCAGTCAAGTCGTTTGCGCCGTCCTCCTGCCAAACAAAATATCGGTCGGACTTCATGGTTCTTCCGTGTCGCACCGCATCCGTCACAGCAAGGTGTGCCGCTATGATGTGTTCCTGCCAGCTCATGCCATCACCTCAAATTCCTGTTCGATTTTCGCAAGTGCCAGATCCACGCAGGGCGGATAAATCTCCATGACCTTCTGCACCGTATCAATGCGGTATTGCTTTCCTTCCAAAAGTGCCACATCCTGCGGAGAAACCGCCCCCGCAACAGGCACCCGAATCACGCGCACAATCTCCACCTGTGCCTGCTTGCTCTGATAAATGCGGTTAATACCAAGTCTTTGTTCCGCAAAGCGCAGCTTTATTTTTTCTGTCAGCTTTTCCTGCGGCGCATAGCCTGCCTTTGCCGCATCGCAGACAGTGCAGATTGTCACAAGCCCATCATTGAACGCCTGCGTAATCTCATGCTTCGGTCTGTTTGGTGCTTTCCACATACTCTCTCACCTTTCTTCCGTTCTGCATATTCAAAATCAATGCCATGTAGTTGTTTTCAAATACATCCAGTGCCTCATCCCTGGCATAGCGTACAAATTCCATCATCAATGTACGGGGAAGTCCGTCCGCATCATAATCCAGAACGCTACCACCCTTTTCGTTCAGATATGCCATTGCGGCGGCAATAAAGCCACGAATTTTGTTATCCGTGGCTTCATCGTCCCATGTAATATTCAAATGGTTTTTGACATCCGCCAGAAGCTCCGCAGAAACACTCTGCCGCTGCATCAGGATTTTGTCACAGTGACGGTATAGGCTTTGGTGGTTGTGCCGTCAGCCGCCGTTACAGTAACCTTAACGGTATTTGCGCCTTCCTTCCACGTTGCCGCAGAGCCGTTGTCTACCTCCGCATCATTTGCCTGTACGCTGATTTCCGCGCCTGCATCAGAGGGTACTGCCGTAATGGTGTTGGTTGCGTTTGTGGTTGCTGCTGTGTAGGTTGCGGTTTCCTTCGCAAAGGCAGGGGACAGGCTCAGGCTTCCAATCTTCAAATCAGACAGAGTGGCATCATTGGAAACCTCCGCAGCGGCTACCTGCTCCACCTTATAGGTCAGAGGCTTAAGGTCTGCAATATCCAGATACAGGAAGGCATTGTTATCCATGGGAAAGCCATTTGCGTACAGCTTCACCAGATAAACCCTGTTGTCCTCCAGGAACTGATACTGGTCGGAATAATCAATCTTGCCTTCCTTGCTCATGCCTGCCGCCGCAAAGTATTTCTTACCCAAACCAAGAACCGCCTCGCCTCTGCTCAGTGCCGCAGACTGGATAATTGTCATGGGATAAGGCACAACATCATTGCGATAGGTGCCATCGGGAGCCATTACCGTTGTTGCAGGCATCACCTTCTGGAAATAATCCTGCGGATTGACAATCAGAAGGACATTTTCCACCGCTCTTGCCTTCCCGTTGGGGTCTGCCGCAATCAGAGAAATCAGATTACCGACCGTTTTCACGGAAAGGTCATTTACCTTGATTTTCTCCTTTGCAGGATAAACGCCGCCTGTTACGGTAACGCCATCACCTACCTGACGCATCATGCCGATAGGCTTTTCATGCCCATTCCCCTTGACAATGCCTGCCTCCAGACCATTCGCCAGTGCTTCATACAGAATCTGTCTAACGTAATTGTCCAGCCATTCGGGACCCAAGTCCAGCATCGCCTTACAGACAGGCAGGAAAGCGGACAGCTTCAGCAGGGTTGCATTGACTTCCTTGAAGCCGGAAAGCAGCTCCTTCACAATCGTATCCGTCAGTGCGCCCCACTGTGCCTCCTGCCGCCCGTTGGTGTTCATCAGCATCCTGATTGCGCCGCCTGTGGACAGGAACCCGATATGGGACAGCAGGGGATGCTCCTCCCTCAAGTCATCGAATACGGAATCAATCACCGTTTCGGGCATCACAACATCCAGATTTGCCAATGCCTGCTTGGGGTCTGCGGCACGCATTGCCTCGCCCAGCTTCTGGTAATACTGCTTTTCCTGAGAGGTCAGCTGACGCACACCACGGGAGGTCAGCGCCCTGCTGTCATTCTCCTGTCTGAGCTGTTCGATTTTGTCCTCATAGTCCTGCTTAATGTCCTCGCCGATGCACGCCATCATGTCATTCATGGCGGCGGCAAAGCCCTCCTTGTCATCCTGCTGCAACGCTGTCTGCATTGCCTGTCTGATTTCTTCTCTTGTTTTTGCATCATTGTGTTTCATTTTCTATCACTCCTTTATTTTTCTGCATCAAAAAAGCCGTTCAGCATCGCCATGAGACTGTTCGGCTCTTCCTTCTGTTTTGGTTCTGGTTTCGGATCACGCTCTCCTTCTCCGGTACACGGCTCTGTCAGCTGACGCAGCTGTGCCACAAGGCTTTTCTGCATTTCAATCCTCTGCTGTACATTCAGATTTGCTTTCTGCATCACGCCCGCAACCTTGGCAGGATCTGCATCCTCCTCCGCAAATCTGTCCGCCAGACCGTATCTGATGCAGTCCTCTGCGGTCAGCCATGTTTCGTCATCCATCATACGGGATAACAGTTCTTCTGTGACCTTCTCTCCCGCCTTCTGCAAATACGCCTGCTTTCCGGCATTGTTGATGATATCCAAATCATCCGCCGCCTTCCGCAGCTCTGCGGCATTGCCATAGGAGAACATCCACATGTTATGAATCATCATCAGTGCATTTCTTGGCATAATGATTTCATCCCCTGCCATGGCAATCACAGAGGCAATGGAGCAGGCAAAGCCGTCAATGTAAACGGTTTTCTTCGCAGAGTGCCGCTTCAGCTGGTTATAGATGGCAGTACCCTCAAATACAGAGCCGCCGTAGCTGTTGATATACAGCTTGATTTCCGCAATATCTGCGTATTTCGCCAGCTCCTCGCGGAAGGTATTTGCACTGGTTTCACTGCGAATCACCTCATCCGTCCACCAATCGTAGCCGTCGCTTTCCACATCGCCGTAAATATAGATTTCCAACACGCCGCTTTGCTGTGCCGCCTGTTTGATTTCCCACATGTTTTTCCTGTTCTTCATGCTTATTCACCCCCTTTCCCATCAATGCGGTGCATCGCACCGTCCAGAGTTTCAAAGTTTTTGGTAACAAAATGTTGATTTGCCCAAGGCTCATTGATTTTCGGCATTCCTGCCGCATCCAATACGTCATTCACACAGAACGCCGCAGAACCAATCAGCTTCTCGATATTTGCCGCATTGCCGAACAAATCGAAATGCAAAATTGCGGAGGTATCAATCTGCAAATAGGTGCCATCCTTCCATTCCGAAAAGCCGTACCGTTTGCGGTTGATTTCCTCCGAAAGCTGATCGCAAAGAGGGTCAATGCAGGTGGTCAGCCACCTTGTCATAGCATCCTTGGAATCCGCCACATCACCGAAAATCAGCACAGGCGGAATCAGAAACCCTCTTGCCGTAAAATCAAAAATATCATCCACCAAGGCACGAATATCCCTTGTGGAACGCTGTGTATCGGGATTTCCGCCGACATCCTCGTATTTGTACCCGTCAAATTCGGGCAAAACGCCGTTTTCGGATATCAGAAACGGCTTTACCTGATTGCTCAGCATCTCGCCAAAGACTTGGTTCCAATCCCTCTTGCCGTCCTTGCCGTCACCGATATTCCCTGCGTTTGCAATCTGGCTGACATGTACCTTCAGGTGTCTGCCGCTGCCCCATTCGTAATTCTTCATTGCCGCCTGCACCAGTCTTATGTATGACTGATACAGCCCATCCAGTACAGGTCTGATGTCCTTATGGTTCAGCTTGAGATGCAGCACTTCGCTTTCCGGAAATGTCTTTTGATAGCTAACCTCGCCGACAACTACGCCCTGATATTCGTTTTCCTTCCATGGATGCTCTGCGGCTCTTGTAAAGCTGTCCGCAACCGCCAGATATTCCCGTCCTCCTGTTTTTCCGCCGCTGATAATCAGCACTTCATTCTCCTTGTAGAGCTGATAAATCAGCTTGTGCAAAAAGGCAGTACTGTTCTGGTTGGGGTTCGGCTCTACATTCCAGAGGTAATACTCCTCGCCCCTGTTTTCCTCATGCTTTCTGTAGGTCTTGAATGTGCATTTGCCGACTGCATTTGCAATCATCGCCACACAGGTATGAAATGCCAGCTCACGAATACGGTATTCCTCCAACGCCTGCTGTAATTCCAGAGAGGAAATCTCTGCCGTGCCGCCAATCCCCAGTTTAGATAATATCCATCGTTTGATACTGATTCCCATTTTCTCACCCCCTTTAAAATACAAAAGCACCCATTGTCGGAATTTGTACAGGTGCGCCATCGCCAAGAACCGATTCTATTGTCATCGCCGCTACAAATGCCATGAAGGCATCATTCTTGCGGCTTTTTGCCTCGATTTTCGCATAGATAAAGTTGCCCGTATCTATGCCCGATTTTATCTTTGTGCCCGATTTTACCCGCTTTGTGTTATTCACGCCCCACCGCAGATGGGGAACATTGCCCCAGTGCAGATATTGTCTGTTAAAGCACTCCTGAATCACAGGCTCAATCTGCATGATGTCGGACGGGCGCACCAGCTTGATATTTTTCTGCTCATCGCTGAAGCCAATCTTCCGCAGGCTTTCCGCAACCAGCGCATAGCGGTGATGGTCGAGCGCAAGCATTTTGACATTGTACCTCCGCATACTGTCCCAGATGTAATTCGCCAGTAAATCGGGATGAATCCCGACATCATCCACAACCGTAACCTCTCCGCGCTCCGCCCATTCCTTCCAAGGTGCTTTCACACGGTGCAGTGTTTTTGACCTTGCGCAAATCCATGCGTGATTGATGTCGAACCTGTCCGCACCTCTGCGGAAATGCAAATCCACCGCCGCCCAGTCGTCCAGCTCCGCATAGTCCACGCCTGCAACACAGCTCCACCCCGTCATATCAGGCAAAGGCTTATTTGTTGCCGCTACGTTTTCATATTCCGTAACTGCAATCTCCTTCGCACCGGAACGGATACCCATTCGCTTTGTCATGAAATCCCCGTTCTGCTCCGGATGCTCCAGCCACTCCCTGTATTCATCCTCCACCTCTGCATAGAGCTCCGGAAGATATGGCAGGGACGGGTTTGCCATCTGCCAGTTTTCCGGATGATGCACCTGCGCCTTATCATTCAGACAGCAGATGAAGGGCAGGAAACCGTTGTCCTCCTCACCCTCAAAAAGAATCCTGCGCCCTCTCGCTAAATAATCATCCAAAGGACCATCGGAAATATCACCATTCGAGGTAAAATAGCCACGCCTTGGCTGTGCCACCTTGCCTTGCCCTGTGGTAAAAACCTTGATGTTGTCATAGTTTTCATACTGATGCACCTCATTGAAGATAACCTTGCCGCTGCGCAAACCGTCTCGCCCCTTAGGGTTGTTGGTATGCCCCTTCATGACACCCTTGTTTTTCCGACCCTGAATGACCTCTTTGGTGTGATAATAGTGTCTGCTCAGCTTCTTTTCCCATTTCGGGTTCTCCAGAACATCCACCAAATCCAGCTGCGGTCGCTTCGCCTGATCCTCATTGTTTGCGCAGACATCCACGTCGTAATATTTTACAGGGTTGTAGGGGCTGATGCTGCACGCACCGTCAAAGGCAATAAAGCCATCCTTCCCTGCACCACGCCCTACCATGGCAAACACAATCTTCCATCTGGGGCGGTTGTTGGATTTCCAATAGGTGCAGTCCCATAATGCTATCAAAAACTCCTCCCATGGGAACAGCTTTTCAAAACTGAAATACTTAGCCAATCCCAGATATTTTTCCAGTTGCTCTGTGTCCACATAGATTTCCTCTGTCTCGAAGCATTTTCGCACATGGGCGGCAAGGGCTTTCTGCTCCTCGCAGGCAATGCCGTTTTCGACAAGCTCAATATATTCCAAAATATGAGGATTTAACTCACAGCTCATCATCCTCACCGCCTGCCGCAGCCTTCGCCTTAACAGCCTGATCTTTAAATCCGAGTGCCGCCCAGATGGAAAGCATCTGACTGGAAACTCTCGTTGCAATGGTCAGAGATTTGTTATCCGTGGTGCCCTTCTGGTTCTCGCCGTTCTGGTATTCAATGAATACACCACGCTCCGAAATATCATCATTCAGCATCTGTAACCAGCACCAAAGGCGCATATATTCATCCACTTTATCCTTGTATGGCTCCGAAATCA